>Ga0101941_1000201_pt1 | contig 141412 bp, 135 predicted proteins | sample DewCreD2012metaG_3_FD_75242 | JGI IMG/M metagenome (GOLD analysis project Ga0101941, IMG submission 75242) | Hot spring sediment bacterial and archeal communities from British Columbia, Canada, to study Microbial Dark Matter (Phase II) - Dewar... ... | reverse complement strand
CCGGCAAAGACTTCTGCTGGCTTAAAATGTACTTAACAGTCTTCTCTTTAAACTCTTTATTATAATGCTGTCTAGATTCTCCCATGCCGATCACCTCGATTATTAGATTGTTTTATTATCAACCTAACTCTCTTGTTGTGTCTACTTTTTAGTCTAACTACAAATAACGTCTTACAGAGACTCCACCGCTCACTTTCCCCGCTCCAACCCGACAATAACGTCTTACAGAGACTCCACCACCCACTTTTCCTACTCCAACTCGACATTACCGGCTAACTCTCATATTTTGGGTCAAGTTCTCATAATTCATAAAAGTCTCGCATACGTTGGTAGAGTAATCGGGACACAATGGTACTTAGGAGGCCACTATTAATATGCGTCAATGGAGAAAGAGTATCCGTAATCTTGCCGTTTCAATAATGGATTTACCACAGGATCTCATCTTCGATATGCCTAGAATTACGATGATTGGTAATGCCCAGATTACAATTGAAAACCATCGTGGATTAGATCTATTCAGTAGTCAATTGCTGCGGCTTAGATTTGATGGAGGGGCATTGGAGATTGCAGGTGAGAATCTAGTGATTCGCAATATACTTAAGAATGAAGTATTCATCGAGGGCACCATTCAAAAGGTGGAATATACCAAATAAACTTAGCTTATGCTTACGAAGTAGTTCTATCGACCACTCGCGTGGTCATCAAAAACTCAGCTTATGCTTACGAGGTAGTTTTATCGGATGCTCGTGCATCCATCAAAAACTTTTAGGAGGACCAGCCTTGCACTCCAAATTATTAATGTATCTTCGTGGTTATGTCGCTGTGGAGATTCGTGGAAGAGATATCGAAGCTTTTATGAATATATCTACTGAAATCGGCTGCCCAATCTGGCATATAAATCGGACGAGCTCAACGAGTGTAAGACTCTTCACCGATCTAAACTCCTTTTTCAGATTCAAAAGTTTATTAAGGCAAACAGGCTGTAAGATGCACGTGGTATCCCGTTCTGGTCTTCCATTCTTACTTAGTAAGATGGAGGCGAGGCTTTTTTTTACCATGGGACTCATATTATTCATATTAGGGATATATGTGCTTTCTCAGTTGGTATGGAGAGTCGATGTGGAGGGTAATGAACAAATTACTTACGACGAGATAATAGTAGCTGCGAAAGACCAGGGCATTTACCCATTCCAATGGAAATTTCGATTACAGGAGTCAGAGATACTATCTCGCACATTAACACAAGCGTTACCAGGCGCTGCGTGGATTGGAGTGGATGTAAAGGGCACACGAATTCTCATTAAGGTTGTGGAACAGACTGTTCCTGAACCGAAGGTGCTGAGGAATCCTCGCCATCTGGTGTCCAATGTAGATGCCGTGATCACGGAAATATTCGTTGAGCGTGGACGTCCAATGGTCAAGCCGAATATGAAGGTGAAGAAAGGGGATATCCTTGTTTCTGGTATTCTGGGCAATGAAGAGAACAGTTTGGTGGTAGTAGCAGAAGGTAAAGTCAAAGGCTTGGTCTGGCATCTATATGACATCCAATCACCCCTAACACATAAGCATAGAGTATATACTGGACAATCCAAGGTTCGGCAGTACTTCGTTATTGGCAATCGTGCTTTACAAATTACAGGATACGGTAAACTCCCCTATGCGGATACTGAATCAGACTCGAAGAGGAAAAAACTTCAGTGGAGGAATATTATCCTCCCCTTCGGTTGGATTCGAGAGGAAATCAAAGAGGTTCGTATTGATAAAGAGAATATTGAAGTTCGAGATGCCAAAAGCATCGGATTATCACAAGCTCGGGCTGATATTACTACGAAGTCAAGTAAGAATGCACGTATTCATAGCGAAAAAATTTTGCATGAAAAGATCGAAGGTGGTAAAGTTTATATGAAGGTACTTTTTGAGGTCGAACAAGAGATAAGTACTGAACTACCAATTATTCAAGGAGAATGAATCTATTGTCGGATACAGCAGTGACTGGGACGATCAAGTTAAACAATGCAGCTGAAGGTTTAGCATTATTCGGACCGCAGGATAAATTCCTAAAGCTTATAGAGAGTCAAACAGATGCTCACATACGGACTCGTGATGCTGAGATTGTAATTAACGGTAATATGTCAGATGTAGATTCACTAGTTCAGTTATTCCAGGTACTGCTTGGGCTTGTAAGGGGAGGTTATACACTCTCAGATCGTGATGTGCAATATGCTTTTGATCTAGCTAAGACGATGCAAGCTGAACAATTGCTTGATTTGTTCAAAGGCGAATTAACGATAGCCTATAAAGGTAAGCCGATACGTGTCAAAACCTTAGGACAACGCCATTATGTGGGGGTCATCAGGAAGAATGATATCGTCTTTGGTATTGGACCAGCAGGAACAGGTAAGACCTATTTGGCTGTAGTACTAGCGGTTATTGCTCTGAAGGAAGGCAAGGTTAAACGTATTGTGTTAACACGACCTGCCGTCGAGGCTGGGGAGAGTTTAGGTTTCCTACCTGGAGATTTACAAGAGAAGGTGGATCCTTATTTACGCCCGTTATATGATGCTCTGAATGACGTAATGGGACCTGAACAGGTCGCGAAAGCATTGGAACGTGGTATTATAGAGATAGCACCACTTGCTTACATGCGTGGACGTACTTTAGATGATTCATTCATCATCCTTGATGAAGCTCAGAACACAACACCGGAGCAGATGAAGATGTTCCTGACTCGTCTCGGATTTAGCTCTAAGATGGTGATCACGGGGGATGTTACCCAGATTGATCTGCCTTCCGGCAAGCAATCCGGGTTATTCGCTGCCGAACGCATATTGAAGGACATTGAGGATATCGGCTTTGTCTACTTGACAGAGCAGGATGTTGTTAGACATGCTTTGGTCCAGAAGATCATCGTTGCCTATAGCAAAGAACCGACCAAGCACCGGTGATTCCTTTCCACACTTGACAAGAAAGGACGGGTAGCCCGATGGAACCTAACATAAATCGATTACACAAGAATAAATGGCGCCAAAAGGTGAATGGATGGAAGAATAGTAGAGGTGTACGTGTCCTATTATTTTTCTTTTTCATTGTGCTCTTTTACCTGTCCGTATCTCCTAGGTTAATTCAAGAGACTTATGATATTGAGCTTAACGGGATCAGTAGTAAGACCATCCTGGCACCATGGATGATTGAGAACAAGCCTGCCACCTTACGAGCACAAGCTGATGCGTCTGAGAATGTACAGCCTGTACAAACCGTAATTCAGCTAAGGAACGAGGAAATCGTAGAGAGTGTCTATGACAAAATTGAGCAATTAAATCCAGATACCTTATTAACTAACGAAGACAAAATGGCGATCTATCGAAGCGAAATTCCACAGCTGTTCAAGGATTATATGGATCGTTATCTTCGTGATAATCGTGATTTGTATAGTGAAGCCATGCTTGGAGAGATTCAAGATCAAATAATAGATTATGAATATCGTATACCAGAAGAGACGTACTTCAAGATTCCGAGAATTTCTGCACAGGAAATATCGGAAATGAAATCAATCACCAAGAGTATCGTAACTAAATTAATGTTCGAACGAAATAATGATCCCATGGCATCTCGTGCTAAGGTACCTGAGATGGTTAATGCCTCACAATTAACGAATAAGAATGCTAGAGAGATTGTTCAAGAAATAGCAAGGTTTGCTCTTACATCGAATCGGTTCTATGACGAGGAAGCAACCAAAGAAGCTAGAATTCAAGCTGCTGAGTTAACTGAACCTATATATATTCAAAAAGGTGATGTAATCGTCTCCGAAGGTAACAGAATTACTGCAGAAAATTACGATCTTCTGAAGGCCCTGGATGTGCTGAAGAATAGAACTAACCTGTGGCCGCATATTGGATCAATGATTATGGTGTCATTATTCGTCTTTGTCCTATACATGTTCATACGCCAGAGTCAGTTGCCTATTGGTGCGAATAATGGACATCTACTAATGCTGCTATTAATCAACATTCTAACGATTATCACTATTGTGATTATTTCACTTGGTCAGAACGTAAGCTTTCCATACATCGGTTATATGGCACCTGTTGCAATAGGAAGCATCCTGATTACCATTCTTTTGGATGCCAAAATAGCCTTCATTTCATCTATGATCTTTAGTATATTGGCTAGCATTATTCTAAACGTTCGTAACGACCTTATATTCGACTACCGTTATGGTTTTGTAGCTGCAGTTGTATGTTTGGTATCTATATTTGCCATTCATAAAGCAAGTCAGAGATCAACGATATTAAGAGCGGGTATATTAATTTCCACTTTTGCAACAGTTTCCTCACTCTCATTAATGTTAATAGAAAATTCGTATACGCTTAAGAACTTATTATATTCAATTGCCTTCTCCGCTACGGGCGGAATCATTACTGCGGTCTTAGTTATTGGTTTACTTCCTTTCTTTGAGATCGCATTTGGTATTCTATCCCCGCTCAAGCTAGTTGAGCTCTCGAATCCGAATCATCCTCTGCTTCGCAAGCTATTGACCGAAACACCGGGTTCTTATCATCATAGTGTAATGGTTGGTAATTTATCAGAGTCGGCTGCTGAGGCTATCGGTGCTGATGGATTATTATGCCGTGTCGGTTCTTTCTATCATGATGTCGGAAAGACCAAACGACCTAGTTATTTCATAGAAAACCAAACGAATATCGAAAATCCGCACGATCAGATGGATCCATCTCTTAGTAAATCTATTATTATTGCTCATGCACGTGATGGTGTAGATATGCTACTCAACCATCGTATGCCTAAACCGCTCAGAGATATTGCTGAACAGCATCATGGGACAACGTTATTAGTATATTTCTATCATAAAGCAATAAAGCAGTTAGAGCAGGACGGAGATACAGAGACAGTTATTGAAGAGATGGAATACCGTTATCCTGGTCCAAAGGCACAAACCCGTGAAGCGGCAATTGTAGGGATTGCCGATAGTATAGAAGCTGCAGTACGTTCCATGCGGAATCCAACGAAGGAGCAAATTGACACGATGATCCGCAAAATAATTAAGGCGCGCTTAGATGATGGTCAATTCGACGAGTGTGATTTAACCTTGAAGGAATTGGATTTGGTAGCACGCAGTCTCAAGGAAACACTACTAGGTATATTCCATTCCAGAATTGAGTATCCGGAAGATTTGCCTAATGAATCCAGCTTGCACAAAGAAAAAAGGGGCGTATAAGTATGAGTTTAACTTTAGAGTGGAACAGTGAATTAAAGGAAGAGATACCGGGGAATTGGATTGACAAGCTTAAGATGATACTGCATATTGCAGGGGAGATGGAAGGTGTTAAGGAGGGGGAAGTCGGATTATCCTTTGTGGATGACGCTGCTATTCGCGAATTAAACAAAGATTACCGTGGTTTGGATAAAGTTACAGATGTGCTGTCTTTTGCATTAAATGAGAATGAAACCGAAGAAACTGCTATTGTGTTTAATGAAGAGGATTGGGATGAAACACCCGACGGAAACTTACTAGGTGACATTATTATATCGGTGCCCCGAGCATTAGCGCAGAGTAAGGATTATGGACATTCATTAGAGCGAGAAATAGGTTTTTTATTCATACATGGTTTCCTCCATCTGGTCGGCTATGATCATCAGGATGAAGAGGCTGAGCAAGTTATGATTGCCAAGCAGGAACGAATATTGTCCCAAATAGGGCTGACGAGGTGAATACCTGATGCGTTTGATAGAAAGTCTTCGTCATGCTCGTGAAGGGTATGCTTTCAGTTTAATCCATGAACGTAATATGCGAATCCATACAACGATAGCTGTTATTATCCTAATCATAGCTATCGTTATTGACTTGTCAGCAATCGAATTAATCTTAATGTTCCTTGCCATTACACTTGTTATCGTTAGTGAACTATTGAATACAGCTATTGAGAAAACCGTTGACCTGGCTATGCCCAATCAGCACCCTCTTGCTAAAGCGGCAAAGGATTGTGCTGCAGCCGCCGTACTAGTGTGTGCACTTTTTGCAATAGCAGTAGGGTTCATTATCTTGGGTGATCATATTATCGGAGGTATTACATGGAGATGGACATCCTAAGGCTGAAGGAAGCAGCGATTGAGGTAAGAAAGAACGCTTACGTTCCGTATTCAGAATTAAAAGTCGGAGCCGCCCTCATGGATAGCAACGGTCATATACACGCTGGTTGTAATGTAGAGAATGCTGCCTATGGTCCAACGAATTGTGCCGAAAGAACTGCTCTATTCCGCGCCATTGCTGATGGGGTTTCAGCAGGTAGCTTTCGAATGTTGGCAGTAGTTGCAGAAACGGAAGGACCGATTAGTCCCTGTGGCGTTTGTCGACAAGTATTAATCGAGCTCTGTCCCCCAGATATGCCGGTATTTATGGGTAACTTACAGGGAGAATGGACACAGAGTACGGTGGAGCAATTATTACCTGGTGCGTTCGGTCCCAACGCGTTAGAACGCAAACAATAATTTGTACATACTAAGCAAGACAAAGTAAGATGTTCGATAAATCAGGAGGCCATATTTATGAGCACGTCAAAGACAGAAGCTAAATTTCTAAGCGGATTTGCTACAATCATCGGTAGACCCAATGTTGGTAAATCAACCATGATGAATCAAATACTTGGCCAGAAGGTTGCAATAATGTCAGATAAGCCACAGACTACCCGCAATAAGATTCATGGTGTATTTACGGAGGATGACCATCAAATTGTGTTTCTTGATACACCGGGAATTCACAAAGCACAATCGAAGCTAGGCGATTACATGATGAAGTCCGCATTAGGTGCACTTGATGAAGTTGATGTTATCTTGTTCCTTGCTGATATAGCGGATGGTTTAGGTGGTGGTGATCGATTTATCATCGAACGATTGAAGAATATCGAAACGCCAGTTATTCTTGTGCTCAATAAGCTAGATAAGGTTCAACCCGAGAATGTATTCGAAGCGATTACTGCTTATAAGGATTTGTATCCGTTCGCTGATATCGTACCTATCTCTGCTCTAATAGGTCATAATGTGGATACATTGCTCAAGGTTGTGAAGAAATATCTCCCAGAAGGGCCTCAGTACTATCCATCTGATCAGATAACCGATCATCCCGAGCAATTTATTTGTGCCGAGCTAGTCAGAGAGAAGATTCTTCACCTCACACATGAAGAGATTCCTCATTCCATTGCTGTTTTTATTGAGGATATGAAGGTCGAAGCGAATGGTGTTGTTCACATATCCACGGTCGTCTATGTAGAGCGGGATTCTCAGAAAGGAATTATTATTGGTAAGCAGGGAGCGCTATTGAAAAAGGTTGGTCAGTTAGCCAGGCAGGATATCGAGAAGTTATTAGGCTCTAAAGTATTCTTGGAAATTTGGGTTAAGGTCCAGAAGGATTGGCGAAACCACGAGCGTTCACTAAAAAATCTTGGTTACCGCAACGAGTAGAATATCGTTGTTTTTTGGTAGACATTCCAAGGCATACTTTCCTCCAATTTGTCTCATCCTATCTATGTAAGGGCATAGTCATTTTCGAGAGGATGGATACCGTATGCGAGCCTTTTCGTGGGAGTATTTTACACTGACTGGAGATGTCGATGCTTACCTGCTCTATAAAGATATGCATCAGATTGACATTCAACAAGATGTTGAAGATGAGCTCTTGGATGAGGAAGAACAACAAGCTTCAGGCAATTTATTATAGCTTATGACCAATCGTTGGGAGAAGGCGATTTTCATGTTGCACCGTGTTGAAGGTATAGTCATACGGAGTATGGATTATGGGGAGAGCAACAAGATCATCACATTATTCACGCGAGATGCTGGTAAGGTTGGTGTAATGGTTAGAGGTGCCAAGAAGATGAATAGTCGCCACTCTGCCATTACACAGCTATTTACATATGGTGAATTTGTGTACTTCAAAACGGGTAGCCAGATGGGATCTTTGAACCACGCCGATATCATTTCGAGTCACCATCGACTGAGAGCGGACTTAATTCTCACCGCTTACAGTGCATATATGGCTGAGATGGTCGATCGAATACTCATTGACAATGAGCCCAATCCCTTTATATACGAGCAATTAAAAGCTGCTTTAGATGGTATTGAGGATGGCAAGGACGCTCAGATGATTACTCATTTGTTTGAGATGAAGATGCTTATCCAGGCTGGCTATGAACCTAACTTCGACGAATGCTCATCGTGTGGTATAGATACAAACCATCCAAGGCTGAATATTCAGCTTGGAGGTTTGCTGTGCCCAGATTGTGCAATTAAAAATTCAGAGGCAATAGAAATTACCGACAGTCTGCTAAAATTACTAAGGCTATTAGCTAGGGTAGATCTTAATCGACTAGGAAAAATTGAAGTAAAGCCTGAATCAAAATTGTTATTAAAGCAGGTAATGCGGGCTTTTCTAGACACACATGTTAATATTCAATGGCGCTCTCAGCATGTCATGGATCAAATGGAGAAATATGGCGTATAGCTAGGGGAAAGTCACAAGTTATTATTTGTTTATTACCGTTTTTGACTAGGTCTTGTGGAAATGCTATAATACTTACCAATGTCAAGTATGATACTTTAATGCACTGTGATGGAGAAGAGTAGTCGAGTTGCGTGGTTATAGCGAGCTGGGGGCGGTGAAAGCCTAGTATCTACGTGTCGATGAAGGGCGTTCCGGAGTGTATATGCTTATGAAAAGAGGGTGACCTTTGCTGATGCAATGTCGCCAATTAGGGTGGAACCGCGGGATATAACTCCCGTCCCTATGTCTGATTTAGAGACGCAGGAACGGGAGTTTTTTGTTGTTCAAATAAAGGTATACAGTAATCAGCCTATGCTTACGAAGTATTGTTGTGTGATAGCCATTACTCCGTAAGTCCATAATGCTTCACAAAAATTTTAGGAGGGTTATCTATGAATTTTCAAACAATGATTTTAACACTTCAGCAGTTCTGGGCTAATCAGAATTGTATGATCGTTCAGCCTTATGACGTGGAGAAGGGGGCGGGAACGATGAACCCGATGACCTTCTTAAGAAGCATAGGACCTGAGCCTTGGAATGTGGCCTACGTTGAACCATCTCGTCGTCCCGCTGACGGGCGATATGGTGAGAATCCGAATCGGCTTTATCAGCATCATCAATTCCAGGTTATCATGAAGCCATCGCCCAATAACATTCAAGAAATTTATCTGGATAGTTTAAGGCTGCTTGGTATTGACCCTTTGCTTCATGATATCCGATTTGTTGAAGACAATTGGGAGGCACCTACGCTAGGTGCATGGGGACTGGGTTGGGAAGTATGGCTTGATGGGATGGAAATCACGCAATTTACGTATTTTCAACAGGTAGGCGGTATAGATGCTAATCCAGTAGCTGTAGAGATAACATATGGATTAGAAAGACTTGCATCCTATATCCAGGATAAAGAGAACGTGTACGAGCTGGAATGGGTGAATGGTATCACTTATGGTGATGTATTCCATCAAGCGGAATTTGAACATTCCAAGTACACATTCGAAGTATCGGATTCGACTATGTTATTCTCACTCTTCAGTATGTATGAGGAGGAAGCTCGACGCGCTATGGCGGAGAGACTCGTCTTCCCAGCATATGATTATGTATTAAAGTGCTCTCATTCCTTCAATTTATTAGATGCTCGTGGAGCCATAAGCGTCACAGAACGAACTGGTTATATTGTGCGAGTCCGGAATCTTGCCCGACAGATTGCGCAGACATATCTGGAAGAGAGAGAACGTCTCGGCTTCCCGTTGTTACAAGATAAGGGGGCGAGTGTTCATGAATAAGCAACTATTATTAGAAATCGGTATGGAGGAAGTACCTGCAAGATATATTCGTGGAGCAGCCGAACAGCTTCAGCAGAAGCTAATGAAGTGGCTGTCGGACTCAAGAATTTCGCACTCTACTGTTCACCTTTATGCAACCCCGAGAAGAATGGCTGTTCTAATCAACGATGTGAATGAACAACAGTCGGATCTAGATGAGGAAGTTAAAGGTCCCTCCCTTCGAATTGCTCAGGATGATCAAGGGCAATGGACGAAAGCGGCATTGGGTTTTATGAAGGGTCAAGGAGTGACTGAGCAGGATGTGTATGTGAAGGAAGTTGCTGACGCACAATATATTTATGCGAGAAAGAACAGCAAAGGAGCGCCTACCTTACAACTACTTTCAGCGCATTTGAAGGATATTATTCAATCCATGGTTTTTCCTAAGAATATGCGCTGGGGCTCCTATGAGTTAAAATTTATTAGACCTATTCGGTGGATGGTTATATTATTCGGTGCTGACGTGATTCCGTTAGAAATTACGGGCGTTAGGGCTGGACGGATAACCAAGGGACACCGTTTTCTTGGCACCGATACGGAGATTAGTTCACCCGATGTATATGTAGAACGCTTGCGTGCACAGAGTGTGATCGTGGATATCGACGAACGTGAGAAGATGATCGTTCAACAGATTAATCATCTAGCTTCGGAGAAAAATTGGCATATTACCATTAAAGAGGATCTGTTAGAAGAAGTTTTATTCTTGGTCGAATACCCAACCATCTTATATGGAAACTATGCACGAGAGTTCCTCACAATTCCACAAGAGGTATTAATAACTTCGATGCGTGAGCATCAACGGTATTTTCCCGTTCTTGATAAGGATAATCAGCTACTACCTTACTTCGTAACGATACGAAATGGGAATACTCAAGCTATAGAGCAAGTAGCCAAAGGTAATGAAAAGGTTTTGCGAGCTCGTTTATCTGACGCTAAATTCTTCTACGAAGAAGATCAGCGTATGCAGATAAATGATGCAGTGAAGCGATTGGAGACGATTGTTTTCCATGAAGAGCTGGGAACGATTGGAGATAAGGTGCGACGAATAGAAGCTCTCGCAACTCGTCTTGCTCAGATCATGCATATTGATCAAGAGCAACTGGTAGCCATTCAACGTGCTGCGCAAATTTGTAAATTTGATCTCGTTTCCCAGATGGTTTATGAATTCCCTGAGCTTCAAGGAGTGATGGGTGAGGATTATGCGCGTAAGCTTGGTGAATCTGAACAAGTTGCTCGGGCAATGAATGAACATTACCAGCCTCGATTTGCTGGAGATCGAGTTCCTGCATCATTAGTCGGAGCAATAATTAGTATCGCAGACAAGATGGATACTATTGCAGGCTGTTTTTCTATAGGGATTATACCCACGGGGTCCCAGGATCCATACGCATTACGCCGACAAGCAACGGGTATTGTTCAAATCATGATCGAGCACAACTTCCCAATATCCCTAGGTGAGCTATTCCAAAGTTCACTAGAAGTCATTCAATTGCAAATTCCATTAAAACGGACAAGCAAGCAGATCTACACAGATATGTATGAATTTTTCTCTCTTCGAATGAAGAATATTCTATCTGATAAGGTGCGTTATGATATCGCAGATGCTGTAATGGAGCCAGGTATAGATTTAGTACCTGTTGTGATCCGGAAAGCACAAGCATTAGCTAGCTTTCTTGGATCGACAGAGGCAAAATCGGTAGTTGATGCTTTCAACCGTGTCAATAATTTGGCCTCCAAATCCAGTAGTGAGCTCATCCATTCAGAAATTTTTGAGGAAAAAGTGGAATTCGATCTATACAAAGAGTCACAATCCGTTCATATATTATATATAGATAAGATGCAGCAAGGACTAGAAGCTGAGGCATTGAAGATACTGACCGAGCAGAAGGATACAATAAATCAATATTTTGATGCTGTGATGGTGATGACGGATAACTTAGAACTTCGCCAAGCAAGATTAGCTTTGCTGGCCAATGTAGCTAAACCTATTTTCTCCTATGCAGACTTTTCCAGAATTGTTTGGTCTTAGCGAAGAAATGCATTAGAAGTAGTTTTTTCACTTTAGTACGATTAGCAGGAATTCAATCATGTATATCGTATATATATGAATGACAAGTAAATTTCAGAAATTGGTGATCGTCATTCAGTCCAAACCGATTAAAATTATTGTAGATGCAGATGCGTGCCCGGTAAAAACAGAGATCATTTCCATTGGAAGACAATTTAAAATTGAAGTTGTAATTGTTGCATCCTTCGATCATAGAATGGCTCCTGCAACTGAGGGTGTGACCGTCGTACAGGTTGATCGTTCTGATCAATCCGTGGATCTCTATATTGCTAACCGTGTATCACGAGGTGACATTCTTGTAACTCAAGACTATGGACTTGCAACAATTGGTCTTGCCAAAGGAGCAATCACATTATCTAATCGGGGACAGAGATACAAGGACGAAACCATTGATTTTTTATTGGAACGACGACATGAGCTAGCCAAACAACGAAGAGGCGGGAAGTATGCCCGAGGCTCAGGACCTAAAGCTTTCACTGAGGAAGATAGAAATTATTTTCTACAATCTATGACAAAAGTTTTAACTTACTTGCAGGAGAATAAATCCGTTTAGCGAATAGTTATACGTGGCTATTGGGAGGCCACTTATACAGAATAGAGGAGTACATGTCTAATAAAATTCCAGAAGAAGTGATTGCCGCTGTACTCAAGCATCACGACATTGTGGAGACGGTTGGCAAGTATGTTCATCTTACGAAACAAGGGCGGAATTACAAGGGTTTATGCCCATTCCATTCCGAGAAAACTTCGTCATTTACCGTCTCGCCGGAGAAACAAATTTTTCGTTGCTTTGGCTGTGGGGCTGGTGGGCATGTTATTAGATTCGTAATGGATATTGAAGGATATTCCTTTCCAGAAGCTGTTCGTTATATGGCTAAGGAAGCACAAATTTCTGTTCAATGGGAAGAAACTTCTGCAGAAGAAACGGAAGAACAGAAGCTATTCTCTACAATCATAGCTGGACACGAGTTAGCGGTTAAAATTTACAACTATGTGTTGAAGAACTCTGTAGAAGGTCATCATGCACTCGAGTATCTGCGCAATCGAGGCTTTACAGATCATTTGATTGAGGAGTTTCAGATTGGTTATGCTCCTGCTTCCTGGGATACACTAGTTCGTTACTTGAACAAAAATCAATTTGATTCTGAGCTAATGGAGAAGGGTGGGCTAATATCAGCTAAGCAAGATCATAGTGGGTATGTAGACCGTTTCCGTGATCGTATCATGTTCCCGATACACAACAATCAAGGAAAACCGATTGCACTCTCAGGTCGAATCAATGGTGAAGGTCAACCGAAATACTTAAATTCACCAGAAACTCCCATATTCAACAAAAGCCGCACATTATTTAATCTACATCGCGCGAGATCGGCCATTCGAAAATCCGGAGTTATAGTAATTTTTGAAGGCTTTGGTGATGTAATCAGGGCTTGGGAAGCCGGGACAGAGAATGGTGTAGCGACAATGGGTACAGCATTAACTGAATGGCATGCTCGTATGATTCGAAGAATGGCAGAACAAGTAATCGTATGTTATGACGGAGATCAGGCCGGATTAACTGCAGCTTACAAAAGTCTGGATTTATTAGAGAAGGAAGGCTGTTCTGTTAGTGTAGCACTCTTGCCAGATGGATTAGATCCAGATGACTACATTGATAAGTACGGTAAAGATGCCTTTCAACAACAAGTAATTCAGAGTGCTGTTCCGTCTACGAAGTATAGACTCATTTATCTCCGCAAGAGTTTTCCGGCTAAGGGGGATGAAGGAAGGCTTAAGTACATTCAAGCAGCATTAAAGATCATTGCCGAATTGGAGGCGCCAACGGAGAGGGAATTTTATCTGCGGGAATTATCGGTGGACTACCAATATACAATGGAAGCTTTGCATGAACAACTACATCAGCTCCGACAACAATCACAAAATTTAAAGCGTCATAGGGATAAGAACGAAATTCCGTGGAATAATGTTATGCAGGGTGAAAGCGGCAAGAAAGGTATACCTTCCTTATTACCTGCCTATCACAATGCAGAACGGAAGCTACTGACGATTATGATGGAGGATCGTGAAGTAGCTATGTATGTCCAGGAACATCTGGCTGATCAATTTCATGTCGAAGCTCATGCAGCAATTGCTGCTTATCTATATGCTTACTATGCACAGGACAATGAACCTGATCCTAGTCGGTTTATCACCAGACTCGAAGACGAAAGCCTTGTTAATATTGCTAGTGCTATGTTAATGACAGAAACAGGTTCAGGTTTTCATGCACAGGTGATTGATGATTACATTAAAGAAATTAAGAAATTCCCTAAGCAACAAGCAATCAGACAGAAAAAAGAAGAACAGAGTCAAGCAATGCGATCTGGTGATATGCAGAGAGCAGCGCAAATTGGCATGGAGATCATATCCCTGGAGAAAGAGCTGAAGTCATTATAACCCGAATAATCGGCGTTAATAGGACCACCAGGGAGGAGGGAGTTGGAATAATGGCAAACGAACAGCATACTGAATTAGAAACAGAATTAACATTGGAACAAGTGAAGGATCAGCTTATTGAATTAGGGAAAAAACGTTCCTCACTCACCTACAAAGACATCATCGAACGATTAAGTCCATTCGACCAAGATCCTGAACAGATGGATGATTTCTTTGAATTGTTAGCCGATCAAGGAATTGAAGTGAACAATGAGAATGAAGAAGAGGTCACTCTCGATCCCGACGGACAGCCAAGAGAGCGTGATGAATTTACATTCGAAGACGATATTTCACTTCCACCAGGTATCAAGATTAATGATCCGGTAAGAATGTATTTGAAAGAGATAGGTCGGGTTCCTTTGCTGTCAGCTGAAGAAGAAATTCAATTGGCTAAGCGAATTGAGGATGGAGACGAAGAGGCCAAACGAAGATTGGCCGAAGCTAATCTACGACTTGTAGTCAGTATCGCTAAACGTTATGTAGGACGTGGCATGCTTTTCCTTGATTTAATTCAAGAGGGGAATATGGGTCTGATTAAAGCTGTAGAGAAATTTGATCATACCAAAGGTTATAAATTCAGTACGTACGCAACATGGTGGATTCGTCAGGCTATCACGCGTGCTATTGCGGACCAAGCTAGGACAATTCGGATTCCCGTTCACATGGTGGAGACGATTAACAAATTAATACGTGTATCTCGACAGCTTTTACAAGAATTAGGTCGTGAACCAACACCAGAAGAAATTGCTCAAGAGATGGAACTCAGTACTGAGAAAGTACGCGAGATTATGAAAATTGCACAAGAACCTGTCTCATTAGAAACACCGATAGGTGAGGAAGACGATTCACATCTAGGGGACTTCATTGAGGATCAAGACGCACTTGCACCTGCGGATGCAGCAGCTTATGAATTGTTGAAGGAACAGCTTGAAGATGTACTTGATACACTTACAGAACGAGAAGAGAATGTACTTCGTCTACGATTTGGTCTGGATGATGGAAGAACACGAACACTTGAAGAAGTAGGTAAGGTATTCGGTGTTACCCGGGAGCGTATTCGTCAAATTGAAGCAAAAGCACTGCGTAAACTTCGACATCCAAGCCGAAGTAAACGATTGAAGGATTTTTTAGAGTAGTTGCAATATAGTTCACTCAGGATGACCTTCTGCTTGCAGGTAGGTCATTTTCTGGTATTAGGAGTGAGGATGATTGGATCCTGTTAAACGACAAACCATCGTAAGTGAAATTGAACGTTGGCGTAACAGTAAGCTGCTTCCAGAGCATTATTGTGATTTCTTGTTGAATTTATATGTTGACGAGAAAGAAGTAACAAAGACTAAGGATCGCAATACTGCTGGTACTCGCAGCCCCTTCAAGAAATCCTTCCTTATCTTTGGTCTAATCTCCTTGTTTTTGGTTTGTTCTCTGTATTTTACCTCTTTTCATCCAGTGATGCAAATTGGTATCTCAGTTTTAGTTATAGGAATTTTTTATAGTATAGGTATGACTTATCGGAAGACCAAACCGCTTCATGCATATATTTATTTTGGTATAGCATCTATACTATTACTCTTCGTTGGTGAGTTAATCTTGCGTACTAATGATTGGGTTAGTGCACCCACGGTTATGGGTACGGTCGCTTTTAGCGGAGCGGTCTGGATTCTAATTGGTATCATTGCAAATATAGGTTTATTGCATTTTTGTGGATGGGTTTGCATGGTAATGGCATATACTTGGTTGATCCAATGGATTCATCCGGAACCGCAATGGTATGTTCTACAGTTATACGCTATTCCCGTATTTGTTATTCTGTGCTTACTAGGAAGAAATTGGCGATTAACTAATCGAATGAATGGATGGTTATTGATCAGTATCTCTAATCTGTTCTTCTTAATACCAGAAATCTACGGTTTACTGTTCTCGGATATCACACGTCTCATCCTTATTACCGTTATTGTCTGCAAACTATTAAGCGTAACCATAATTGTATGGTTATTACTAAGAAAACCCAAAAAGAAAGCGTGGGCAACAGGATAATGAAAGAGAATTATACATCAGCGGTCAAGCTATCTTTGAGATTAAGAATGATTGCCGATCAGGTTCCTTATGGAAGTCGTATGGCGGATATAGGTTCGGATCATGCATTATTGCCGGTCTATCTAGCACAGAAGGGTGTTGTTGAACACGCTATTGCTGGTGAGCTGAATGAGGGGCCCTTTCTGGCAGCTAGCAAACAAGTTCACCAAGCAGGGCTCGAGCACATCATCTCTGTACGTCACGGTGACGGACTATCTGTAATACGCGCGAATGAAGTGGATACCATTGTTATAGCGGGTATGGGCGGGTCTACAATGGTTAGTATTCTTGAACATGGATTATTAAGTCTTTTAGGAGTTGATCGACTCATTGTCCAGCCTAACGTCGGTGAGTTTTTGTTAAGGGAATGGTTCATACAACATAATTGGTTCCTTCAATCAGAATATATGGTGGAGGAAGACGGGTTAATTTATGAAATACTGGTCGCGGTACCCATTGACTCTGGAGAGCTGAAGCATAGACAATCGGTTTTATATAAACCTATAGTTCTACAGGATGGATTCCATGTAGACAATGATTTACTTAAGTTGATGGGTCCTTATCTTGTACGTGAAGCTGGGCCAACGTTTAAGACCAAATGGCTTCAAGAGATTGGCAAACGGGAATGGATCATTAATAATTTAAGTAAATCGGAGCAAGCAGAATCCTTGGATAGAAAGAAACAGCTTGAGAGTGAAATCGATTCTATACAAAGAACCATAGATTTCGTGTGATTATTCACAAAGTGACCTTTTCGACCACTGGCGTGGTCATCGAAAATTTTAGCTTATGCTTTCGAAGTAGTTTTTTCTGCTACTTACGTAGCAATCAAAAACTAGCTTATGCTTTCGAAGTAGTTTTTTCTGCTACTTGCGTAGCAATCAAAAACTTTTAGGAGTTGTTAACGTGATCGCGAATGGTCAGAGCATCATACAATTCATGGAACAATTGGCCCCAAGGCAATATGCGTTTGTTGATGACCCTATTGGTTTACAGCTGGGTATTCTGAATAAGCCCGTATCTCAAGTGTTAATAGCTCTTGATGTGACTCCAGAGGTTGTGAACGAAGCTATCGAGATGCAGGCCGAATTAATTATAGCCCATCATGCCATTATGTACCGCCCCATTAAACATTTGCGATTAGATCTTCCAGCAGGTAAGCTTTATGAGTCTTTGATTAAGAATGATATTGCTGTTTATATCACACACACAAACCTAGATGTAGCTCCAGGTGGTGTAAATGATATACTTGCATCCAAGCTTAGTCTTGAACATATACGATTTCTTCAAGAGGTGCATAAAGACCAAGGAATTGGGCGTGTTGGCAAGTTACCCGAGCAGCAGTTGTTATCCGAGTTCATCAAGACTGTAAAAGTCGCTTATGATATTCCTACTGTACGCCTAGTTGGCGATCCGAATCGTATGATTCGGAAGGTTGCTGTCCTTGGGGGCTCAGGACGTGACTATGTTAAAGCAGCAATCTTCGCTGGAGCAGATGTATTGATTACAGGCGATATCGATTATCATACAGCTCATGATGCATTAGCTGCAGGAATGACTATCATTGATGCGGGACATAACATTGAGAAACTTCTAAAGCCTGTTGTGGCAAGTTTTCTACAAGATAAGCTGAGCAAGAGCGGTTATGTAACAAAGGTTAGCTCATCAGAATTAGACACGGAGCCCTTTCGGTTTTTGTAAGATATTATTATAAAGGGGCAAACATCCAGCATATGCAGAAATTGAGTGTTGTGATGGTGGTCATACTTTTGTTATACTAATCAATGTTATAGAGAAGTTTGTCAGACAATCGCCGGCGTTCGGATGTTCACATTCGAACACGGGAGGAAAGTCCGGGCTCCATAGAGCAGGATGCTGGATAACGTCCAGTCAGCGCGAGTTGAAGGAATAGTGCCACAGAAATGGACCGCCGATGACGTATCTGGTTTCCAGTTACGAACAGGCAAGGGTGGAACCGTGGTGTAAGAGACCACGAGGATGTTTGGCGACTTACGTCCTGGTAAACCCCATCTGGAGCAAGACCTAGGAGGAACGTAGTGCTTCATTGCACAGCCTTAGCTCGAGGCGCGTTCGGGTTGGTCGCTGGAGCCGCGTAGTAATGCGTGGCCTAGATAGATGATTGTCACTTTCGCCGTGGGAGGGCTTAACCCCGTGATTACCACTTGAGAGTACAGAACCCGGCTTACGACAAGCTTTTCTATTCTTACATAATAATAAAAAGTGCATTCAACAGCTGTAACCAGCTTTGATGAATGCACTTTTTTGTTTTATATAGCTCTAGGCACGATCTTACATAGCAGTAACCCGACAATGTCGGCTTACAGGACCCTAGGCACCGTCGAGCATGGCTGTATATTTGGAACGGATTTGTTCGATTTCTCGCTTGACCCATTCGGGGAATAACCGTACTGAATTTTTGGTATTGTTAGCTTGAATTAAGGCTTGCTCGACGTTGATTTGCCCATATCCAAATTGTGTATCTTTCCCATGTTCCCCTAAGTCAATAGCGGTATTGCGCATAATATCCATGACCTCAGTGTTCTTTAATAAAGGGTTAACAGAGCGTATTAATGCAGCTAATGCTGCCACGTGAGGGCTTGCCATTGATGTACCAGACAGAGCAGCGTACTGGTTATCAAGATAAGTGCTGGCTATACTTACACCTGGCGCAGCAACATCAATATAATCGCCATAATTGGAGAAGGGCGCTCGTTGCTGGTAGTTATCCGTTGCTGCAACGGCGAATACCTCGGGGTATGCAGCGGGAAACCCAGGCTGATCTGTATTATCGTTACCGCTAGCGGCTATTAATATTACGTCATGATCGAAGGCATACCGAATAGCATCATGTAGGAATTCAGCTTGAGCATAATTACCTAAGCTCATATTAATGACCTTGGCTCCATGATCCGTAGCCCAGATTATACCTTGGGCAACGGAATAAGTTGTTCCGGCTCCAGAATGATCCAGCACCTTTATTGGCATAACCTTATCATACCAAGTCATACCAGCTACTCCTTCAAGGTTGTTCACTGTTGCTGAGATTACTCCCGTAACATGAGTGCCGTGCCCTACATCGTCATATGGCTCTTGCTCAGGTTTAACAATATTCAAACCAGATACAAGCCTTCCTTCCAAGTCAGTGTGTTCTAGGTCGACACCAGTATCTAATACAGCAATAATAATATTATCGTTTCCTTTTGAAATTGCCCAGCCTTCGATGGTCTGGGTAATGGGTAGATTCCATTGATGCGGAGTGAATAAGTCGTCATTAGGATTTGGCTGCTCATTGCTCATGTAATAATAGTGAGGCTCTACATATTCAATATTATTACTTTTTTTGAAGTGTGCCATCATCTGTTCAGCGGTAAGCTTATTAGATTTAAATACGTATGTGTATCCTAATTTCTGCACAGAAGCTGCGTGAATAGTTTTTTTGATTTGTGCCATTTCAGCTTGGTTTGGTATAACCTGGAACTTTACGACAACCTGTTCTTTATTGTAATGGCTAACCCCGCCATTTTCCTCACCGTTATCTACACGAATATCTCTATGTGTATTTGAATCAACGGATTCCATTTGATAATTTCCTTCTGAGGGGTATGGAACCAAGCGTAAATTTTTCTTCTGTTGATCATGAATTCGATTTAGAATTGATTGTTTAATCACACCAGTTAGACCGCCTCCCTTCGTTGAAGGGACTGCTAGCAGCATATAATACTCCTGATCAACTAGGATACTGGGAGAATGATATACCTCGCCTTGTTGAAGCGACTGCTTAGCCTTATCTTGATAGGGAGCTAAACTTTCTCTTATATCAGAGGATAATGTGCCTGAGGTGATCGCTGGCTGACGATTAGGCTGTGTCCAGGACACTGCAAGCATATGGGTATGGTCTGCTCTTAGTTGCTGTAGCTTCTGATCAATTTGATGCTTTGGGGTTTGCTGTAGCTCGAGTAGTAGTCGTCTAAAGTCGCTTTTACATTGGTCTCTGCACAAATCATTCGTTAGGTTAAGGTCTTGAGCGATTAAATTTTGCTTCTGTGCAGCCTCATATTGTGGAGCATTCTTTGTGAATTCTTCATTCTTGTGCTGAGCGGGTATAAATAAATATCCGATTCCCATTAGAAGTAGCAGGGCAAAGATCCATCTAGGTGTTCGGAATAGCATATAGCATGAGCTCCTTTGTGAAAAATGAATTTTTGCTATTAGCGTTAGATGGAATAGAAGGAAATATGCATTCAGAGGGGTATTACTCTCCTTCTATATTTTGTGATTTTTTTATGTTAGGATATAGTAAGAGAAACTTTAAAGATTATATCAGGAGGTAACTTCATCATGCTCGCAGATCAAACTAATCAATTATGTGAATCAACTAAAAATCAATTAAAGAATGCCATCAATGTTCTTGAAGGGTTTCTGAACAATCATTCTCTTCCAAGTCTTTATGATGAACAGGATGCAGCAATGATCGATTTTTACAAAGGATATTTAACCGATTTAAGGCACTTGCTCGTATTCTCGGAGGTTTATTATGAGAAATTGGGTGTTATTCTACGTCGACCTGTCTTTAACGTAGAGAATGCAGACAAAGTATTGTACGAGACCTACCATCAAAGTATCAATCGTTTTTATTATCCTAAGAACGAATGTTATTCTGAAGAAGGGCGATATGCGTATACAGGACAGGATGCAATTAGATTTAGAAAGAAGCCTGTACGTATTGTCCGAGATACAACACTGGAGATATCCAAAATTTACGAGCAGCTTCGTGAGGATCTAACTTACTACGAGAACGATTATGTGAATCAACGTAGACTTCAAGGCGATAAAGTGTAGTAATCCAATATAAGTTAGAAGACAATAAGGAGCCCTGTCCCTAGGGCTCCTTATTCGCATGTATAAGTCACCCTCGCTAAGGGAAACTTGTTAAGGGGGGTGATACGAATGCCGAAGGTAACTTGCAGTGTCGCAAGCTGCGAATATTGGGAAACTGAGAACAAATGTGGAGCCGATATGATTATGATTGATATTGATGCTCATGCAACAAAAAAGTTTAATGCAGAATTTGCAGGTGAGGGCTTTGATACTGAGCACAAGGATCATCCAAATCGCGCATCCAGTACGTGCTGCCACACATTCAAAGCAAAGCAAGCATAAACAGGCTATTCGCTCTTAGTTGATTGTGGGAGGGATAGAAATTGAGCAACAATAATCGAATAGAAGAAGACGCTGAGAAGATCGATTTAGAAACGAACGCCTTCTCTGCTGATAGCGAAGCACAGAAGCTCTATTCGCGAAGTGATGAAGAATTTGCGGCAGAGGTAGCTGATGGGAAAGTTTCCCGAAATCATAATCACCCAGCGAATCAAATCTTTACCTCTACCGAACAGGCTGATAAAGGCAGGGGCTGGGGTCTTACAGCATTAATATTGTCTATCGCAGCATGGTTCATCTGGCCATCATTATTAGCTCCAGCAGCAGTGATTATTGGGTTGGTAGCATTCGTGCGAGGACGAAGAGGATTAGGTTCTGTGGCTATTGTTCTAGGATTAATTGCATTCTTCTTGAATATTGGCAATGCTATTCTGTAGACTATTCAACCGAGGGGCTGTGGTGTTAGCTGAATGAGGCTAATACCACAGCCTCTTCGTACGTCCTATACTATTCATCCATCGAAATAAGTTGTAGAATAATAATGCAGACAAACCTTCAATACCCTCGGGAGGATAAGAGTGATATGAATATTCATTCCAAACAGATGGAGGAACTACTAAAGCTTCGTTTTATGAATAGTGTCGGTTTGTTTCCTGATCGTTCTCAAACCTCTGTGGATGGTACAAATGAGAGTGAGTTTATGGCATTATTAGAATCGCTAATAAAGAATAACGGACAACTTGAGGAGTTTACTGCTTCTAAAGAGCTATCTTCAAATATAGATCAAGGGCTAAAAACTTCAAAGCTCTATAACAGTTATCCTGCAATGAAAGTTACCGATTATGATCAGCTCATTGATCAATCCTCGGCGCGTTATGGAGTTGATTCTGAATTAATCAGGGCTGTTATTCAGACAGAGTCCAATTATAAGTCAGATGCAGTTTCCCATTCTGGGGCGAAAGGATTAATGCAGCTCATGGATGCAACTGCAGCTTCGCTTGGGGTGACAAATTCATATGATCCTCAAGAGAATATTAATGGTGGAACGAAATTTCTCGCGTATCTATTACAGAAATATGATGGCCATGAGCGTGTAGCTCTGGCCGCATATAATGCCGGGCCAGGGCGGGTAGACAGGCTAGGGATTACGAATGATACACAATTACAGGACAAATATGATGAGCTACCCCAAGAAACTCAGAATTATATACGAAAGGTAATGGGAATACGTAATGAATGAGCATTATTATGACTATAGCGCATCGACTCCTCCATATAAGGAGGTTATTGATGTTGTAGCCGATTTAATGTACAAGTACTATGGCAATGCTTCTTCGCTTCATCGTAAGGGATTTGAAGTAGATAAGCTATTAAAACAGGCTAGAGAGGTTGTTGCAACATGTTTACATACAGCAGCTGAACATATCGTCTTCACTTCAGGTGGGACTGAGAGTAATAACATAGCTATATTAGGGTGCGCACGTCAATTCGCCTCGAGAGGTAAGCATCTAATTACATCACGAATAGAACATTCTTCGGTTTACGAATGCTTCCAACAGTTGGAACGAGAAGGTTTCGAAGTGACCTATGTACCAGTTGATCGGACAGGAAGTGTTCAAGCGGATGATGTGGTACAAGCTATTCGTGATGATACAATTCTTGTGAGTGTTATGTTAGTGAATAATGAGGTAGGCCGTATTCAACCCATTCAAGCTATAGGTCATGAGCTTACTAAGCATCCACGTATTTTCTTTCATGTAGATGCGGTCCAAGCTGCAGGTAAGCTCCCCCTCTACCCAGAGCAGGCGGGCATAGATCTATTATCTTTGTCTGCTCACAAATTTCATGGCCCCAAAGGCATTGGTATTCTATATCGTCGTTCAGGGATTAGGCTGGCACCTATCCTTCATGGAGGTGGGCAGGAATTTGGACTACGCCCTGGAACAGAGAATATTCCATTAATTGTAGGAGCGGCCAAAGCGTTAAGGATGGGAACGGATAAACTAACTGCTAACGCATTATATGTTACTCAACTACGGCAAAGCCTTGTGGAGCAGTTAAAGCAAATTGATGGGTTAATATTATCAGGCTCTACATATCCAGAGGATATGCTTCCCAATATTGTTCACTTTTGCCTCCCAGGTATTAAGTCCGAGGTATTCGTGCATGCCTTGGAGTCGAAAGGGTTCTATGTCTCTGCCCAATCAGCCTGTGCATCAGGAGAGGATATACCAAGCAGGACTCTACTGGCAATGGGATATGAGCAAGATTTAGCCAAGAGTGGCATTCGTATAAGCCTTGCACCTATTAATTCAGATGAGAATGTATTCGGATTGGCTGAAGTAATAGCAAGTACATACAAGCGATTAAAATTATAATGAGGTGGAAAAGATCAAGTACCCAATAGTCATGGTCCGGATGGGTGAACAGACGCTTAAGGGAAGAAATCGTCACCGATTCGAGCGTGCTGTATTAGCACATCTTAATTGGAGGTTTGAGCAATTTTCTCGTATTCGGTTAGAAGCAAGCTATGGTAGGTTATATATTCATCTGAATGGGGAATCCTATGAGGATATTGCCGATCAACTATCAAGAACGTTTGGTATATTTTCCTTCAGCCCAGTTAGTCGTTGTGAACTAAGCTTGGAGGCTATCCGAGAGACAGCTCTTCAATTGATGAATAGTCTGAAGATAAAGCCTACTAGTTTTAAAGTGTCGGTAAGAAGAGTGAATAAGAATTTTCCATATGATTCTCAAGTCATGAATAATCTTGTGGGGGGTTATATCCTTCAGGCAATGGATAGCCTAGAGGTTAATGTTCACTCACCGGAAGTTGAATTAAGGATAGAAATTCGTGAGCAACACGCCTATATATTCTGTGAAGTAGTTCCAGGTCTAGGGGGCTACCCGATAGGTACGAATGGCAAAGCCATTGTTATGTTATCAGGAGGCATAGATAGCCCCGTAGCTGGCTGGTTAGCCTTAAAGCAGGGTTTAGATCTCGAGGCTATTCACTTTCACAGCTTTCCCTATACAAGCGAGAGAGCACAACAGAAGGTAACTGAATTGGCACAGCAACTCTCTATTTATACGCAAGAAATTATTCTGCACATGGTTCCTTTCTCAGACATTCAGATTCGTCTTAAAGAGCTAGGTAATGAGACATTACTAATTACACTTATGCGCCGCGCCATGCTACGTATCTCATCGGAATTAGGACAACGGCGAGCTTGTAAAGCTATTATAACGGGTGACAGCTTAGGACAAGTAGCAAGCCAGACCTTACCTAGTATGACTGTAATCGACCAGGCAGCGGGGATTCCTATCCTTCGACCACTTATTATGATGGACAAAAAAGAAATTGTATCAAAGGCAAGAATGATCGGCACGTTCCCTATCTCAATTCAACCCTATGAGGATTGTTGTACATTGTTCGTTCCTAAGTCTCCGAGTACAAACCCAAATCCGAGTGTGATTGATCGTTTGGAGCAACAGGCAGCTTGGCTGGAGGATTCAATTAATGAGGCTATCAATAACACGGTATCAGTCACAATTAATGAAAGAATGACTCGAGAAAGCGATTCTTACTTCTAACGAATAATAATCTTAAGGCATGAATTGCCTAGTTTGTCCGTATATATTACAATTGGAGGATGTGATAATGGAAGAGGCTTTATTACTGTTCATAAAAATTATGCTAATCAATATCGTGCTCAGTGGAGACAATGCTGTAGTAATTGCGATGGCAAGCAAGAATTTGCCGTTACATCAACGTCGGAGGGCAGTTGCCTGGGGATCCTTTGGAGCGGTCATCCTTCGTTTGTTATTAACGGTGGTTGCTGTTTATTTGCTTGAGGTACCTTATTTGCAGGCAATTGGTTCTTTATTATTGTTGTACATTGCAATCAAATTGCTGGTAGAAGATTCCAATGAGAGGCATATTAAAGAAGCTACTTCGTTAGCAGGAGCAGTACGAACTATAATTATTGCTGACTTTATTATGAGCTTGGATAATGTTCTCGCCATCGCAGCTGTAGCTAAAGGGAACACAGCACTAATCATTATTGGAATTGGATTAAGCATCCCGCTCATTATTTGGGGAAGCACAATCATAATGAAACTACTTGATCGATACCCCATATTTATATACTTGGGTGCTGCTATACTTGGGTATACGGCTGGTGAGATGATAATGGGTGATGAGAAAGTAGGTCATCTTCTCGCACACTCTAACCATGATTTACATTGGATCATCCCGCTTGGTGGAGCGTTTCTGGTTATTTCTTCTGGGTCCGTTATGCATCTTTTTAGAAATCGGCGGGTAAGATCACACTGATTAGCATATCATCAAGGGAGAGAAGTGGATGAATCGAAGCTCATACTTTAGCGGGATGGCCATTATTGTAGTGGGTATCGTTCTATTATTAGGGAAAATAGGAGTTTTTGATTTCATAGGGAGCATGATCTGGCCAATATTCGTTCTATTGCTGGGATTGTTCTTTCATTTTCTCTTCTTTGCCAAAGGTATACCTTCAGGAGTCTTAGTTCCAGGAGGAATATTAACTTTCTACTCGTTCATGTTTATCTATTGTAATATATTTGGTTGGGATTCGATGAGATATCTATGGCCAGGTTTTATAATGGGAGTAGCTATTGGACTATTCGAAACCTATTATTTTGATCCAAATAAACCAAAGGCAGCATTCATAGGCTCAGCTATCCTTGCTACTATTGCTGCCATATTCTTTAGCTTTACTCTATTGCTTACAAGTGGGATATATATTGTAGCGGCGGCTCTCATTATACTAGGTTTAGCGATGATACGGGGCAGGCCCAACAATTAACAAAAGTTAAGTAAACTCCAAATATTGACGTATTCATCTTGTTAGGAGTATAATTGATGTAAATGTCCAGCGTCGGCATCTAATGCCTGACGCTTTTCTGTGATCACGGGACAATATACAATCGGAATAGGAAGGGAATTACTCATGCATCCAAGAAATAAGATTCGTAACATTGCAATTATTGCGCACGTCGACCATGGTAAAACAACACTTGTTGATCAACTCCTTCAACAATCAGGAACATTCAGAGCGAATGAAGCCGTTCAAGAACGGGCAATGGACTCCAATGATCTAGAACGTGAACGAGGGATAACCATTCTAGCTAAGAACACCGCGATTAATTATAAAGAATATCTAATTAACATCGTGGATACCCCAGGGCATGCGGACTTTGGTGGCGAAGTTGAACGGATAATGAAGATGGTAGATGGCGTTCTATTGGTCGTAGATGCGTTCGAGGGCTGTATGCCTCAGACGAAATTCGTGCTACGTAAAGCATTAGAACAGAACCTAATACCAGTTGTGGTATTGAACAAAATTGATCGTCCGAATGCAAATCCGGAAGATGTTGTAGATCAAGTATTGAATTTATTCATTGAGCTAGGTGCGAATGATGATCAATTGGATTTCCCAGTTGTATATGCATCGGCATTGATGGGTACTTCCGGCGAGACTCCTGATTCTCTAGAGAAGAATATGCAGGCTGTATACGAGACCATCGTTCAGAATATCCCAGCCCCTACAGAGAGTCCAGATGAACCAATGCAATTCCAAGTTGTATTAATGGACTACAATGATTATCTTGGTCGTATTGGTATTGGACGGGTTAATAGAGGTACGATATCTCAAGGTCAATCAGTTGCTGTAATTGGTCAAGATGGTAAGGTGAAATCAGCCCGAATTGAGAAATTATTCGGTTTTCAAGGCTTGAAGCGTATTGAGATTGAACAGGCAGGTGCTGGTGATATTATTGCTGTCGCTGGTATAAGAGAAATTAATATTGGTGAAACCTTAACGGATCCCGCTCATTTAGATCCGCTTCCAGTTATCGTGATCGATGAGCCAACTATGCAAATGACTTTCCTTGTGAATAACGGACCCTTTGCAGGTAGAGAAGGTAAGTGGGTAACCTCACGGAAGTTATCAGAGCGTTTATTCCGCGAATTAGAAACAGATGTCAGTCTTCGAGTAGATGCAACGGATAGTCCAGATATGTTCATCGTCTCAGGACGTGGCGAGCTTCATCTGGGTATCCTAATCGAAACAATGAGACGTGACGGTTATGAGATGCAGGTTTCAAAGCCTGAGGTTATTATTAAAGAGGTTGATGGCGTTAAGATGGAGCCGCTTGAGCGTCTTCTCATAGATGTCCCTGAAGAGCATACTGGTTCTGTTATGGAGAGCTTAGGCGCACGTAAAGCAGAGATGGTCAATATGATTAATAATGGATCAGGACAGGTTCGTCTTGAATTCTTGATTCCAGCTCGTGGACTAATTGGTTACCGAACACAATTCCTTACATTAACTCGTGGTTATGGCGTTATGAATCATGCGTTTGACAGCTATGCTCCTTACTTTGGCGCTGATGTTGGTGGTCGTCGTGAAGGCGTATTGATCGCTAGTGAGAATGGTGTTGCTACGCTTTATGGTATTCTTGGAATTGAGGATCGTGGAACCTTATTCGTTCTACCAACAACTGAAGTTTATGAGGGAATGATCGTAGGTGAGCATACTCGTGACAATGATATTGTTGTGAACATTTGTAAGGAAAAACAAGTGAACAATATTCGGTCAGCGAATAAGGAAGAAACTGTAAGAATGAAAACACCTCGTGCGATGTCTCTTGAGCAAGCTTTAGAGTATCTAAATGATGATGAGCTCTGTGAAGTCACTCCTAAGTCAGTTCGTCTACGTAAGAAAATTCTTATCAAGAGTGAACGTGAAAGAGCAGAGAAGAACCGTAAAGCATCTGTTACTATATAAGTTCTATATGAACGAAGGATGGTGCTGGTCATGGGCTTGAATGATTGGTTCGTTGACCATCTATGGGTCACCTATTGCCTCATATTTGGATTTACCGCATACATTTATTACAAGGTATTCCGTGTTAGAAAGTTGCCGATCCTAAAAGAATTGATCGTCTACTTAATGATCGGGGCAGGCTCTTTTATGCTGCTCCTTTTTCAGGTTGATGCCCGGCTACCTATTGTGCCCAGTCTATTCGTTGCCATCGTGATGATGCTTCTGTATCGAGGAAGAGTGCTCTACACAGCCTGGCGCAATAAAGACCAACAGGATCAATCCAAGTGAGTGAGGTGCCTGTTATGGCTTTGAATTGGCTAGTACCAATTACGCAAGAGAACCCAATCACATTCGGTGCGATGAGATTTCCAATCAATGGACCGGAAGCTCCAGATTTTCTTAGGAAGTTGTCTTCTGTTCATCCTCGTTGTCTGATGTCCTTTAAAGCTGAATTATTGTTGTCAGACGACTCGGATGAAGCATGCGGAGGATCAGATTTTATTATAAGCTGGTCAGGACAGCAAGATATAACCATCGAAGGAGATTTAGTCCTCTCCCATTGTGCAGAAGCTTTTATGGATTACATTCCTAACCCGACTGAAATTTTGCTCTATCTAGAAAGCATTAACACTACAGGTTGGGATAAAATACAATTGAAATGGTTGCGGCAGATGCGACAATGGCTGACTACAGGATATCGTGTAATTATGATGAGGGAGGCTTAACACAAGTGAGATTGGAAGATGCACTCTTCAATTGGCTACAGATAAGAATCGTCGCAGAGGCTCGCCCTGAAGATTTGTCGGCTAAGAACACAGTAGATTTTTTTGAAGAAATTCTTCAAGAAGACCACAAGCTGAGCGATATACGAATGGAATCCGTGGGAGATGATCTTCTACAGGTTTGTTATGACATAGAGGGAACAACCTATAAGAAATCGTTTGATCGAGAAATGACTGAGCAGCTACTTCATGAGATTAATGCCAATCCCCGTTACAACGAGTGAATGAAATGAAAAGTGGTGTAATAAATGGTCGACAACGGGACGAATACAGAACAGAATAACAATTCCAGTATGCCGAATAGAACGCGGACGGATAAAGATACAAGACGGATGCACCCTCTCCTCAAATTTTTTATGATCATAGGACTGATTATTATTATTGCCGGTGTTTTTTACGCTGGTTATTTGTACTTTAAGTTCGATAATATGCTAGGAAAAATTAGCAGCACGATCTCAGATGACGCTACTCCCTCCCAGGACCCCAAGGTTTTCCTATTATTAGGATTGGATACTAGAGAGGAAACACGTAGTTTGAATACCGATGTCATCATGGTTGCTGCGTTAAACCCAAAAACTCAATCAATCTCTTTATTATCTGTACCTAGGGATCTTTACATGAAACCCGAGGGATACAAAGCCAGAAAGGCCAATGCTTTCTATTCCATTGCTCAGCGTCAGGATAAATTACCTCCCGATCAATTAGTAAAGGAGCTTTTTGGTGATTTTCTTGATATCCCCATTGATTATGTAACGGTAATTACCTTTAAGACATTCGAGGATATCATCGATGAGCTAGGCGGAATTAAAGTGAATGTCGACATGAATATGTGTTATATCGATACCGCTGACGGAACGAATATACAGCTTACGAAGGGCGTTCAGGAGCTTGATGGTAAGAACGCATTAGATTTTGTTAGGTACCGACATTCGTCACGTAAATGTGATGTGCGTACAGCGGAATCTAGCGATGCAGAGAGAAATGAGCGCCAGCAAATTGTTCTTAAAGCAATGGTGGATAAAATGACTTCCTTAGGCGGGGTATTGAAGCTTGGTAATGTACTCGATTCTTTAGGTAATAACCTAAAAACCGATACGCCTAAAGATCAGCTTAGGAGTCTCATCCTCTCATACGCGACTATGCAAAAGGAAGATATTACATTCATCTCACTTCCTGGAGAGTGGAGAAGTCCTTATATTCGGGTGGAAGACTCAGATATGGATAAAGCTAAGCAGCTGCTCAAGGCTGGATTAATAGCAGATCCTTCTATAGACTCTGGAACACCTTAGCTTGCTGTGATATAATCAATAAATAGTGAATCAATAACAAATTGATTTAACTATACTATATCAGCAGGGAGGCTTGATCAGATGAATGAATTGCTGACAGCACTGCCAGAAGAGCTCTATACGCTGCTGCAGAAGGAAGCATTCGTTCTACTAGGAACGATTGATTCAGAGACGAATGGCCCTGCTAGCAATGCAATTTCTTGGCTTTATGCGGTTGATAAAGGGAAACTTCGTTTTGCCGTTGATCACCGTTCGCGACTAATTAACAATATGAAAAAGCAGCCTCAGGTAACCGTGACTTTTTTTGGTGGAGGTAGTGTCCACACCATCTATGGGAAGGCGACTATGGTAACTGAAGCGTTGGAAGAGGTGCCGTTCCAACTAAACTGCTACGATATTAGTATTGATGTCGTACGTGATGCTATGTTCTACGGAGCCAGAATTTCGAGTGCTCCCGAATATGAAAAAACATATGATAAACGCGCTGCAGAGAAATTGGATGGTCAAGTTTTCTCAAGCATGAAAAAAGCCTAGTTATGGCTTCATAACTAGGCTTTTTTTCAATGAATTGATCCTTGATTACAGGCTTCTATTCTTTAATTGCTTGCGGTCATCATTTAACTGAGGAGATGGCGCAGGTTGACCGTCTTGGTTTTCTTGGAGCGGCTCGACATCCTTAGGAAACTGTGGGATGATCCGCCCGAAGATATCAGCCAGCTCTTGGGCAAAGCCGCTGACAGGTCTCCCATTGTTAATGTCCGTCCTTATTTCGCGAAGACGATTACCGATATCCATATCGGCAGTAACAATGGCATGAATGCCTACAGGGTCCTCACGAAGTGCTTCGGCAACCGAATATTTGATTGTTCCTACTCTTGCACGTTCTAGATTTCCGTCTACATTAATACCTACTATTGCAGTATCGCCGATAACTACACAGTTTGCATCAATAACATGTGGTACCGATGTAGCAAGCTTCTCCAGCCGCTGAGCAACATTCTCATTCTCCGCATTATTAATTTCTGGTTTAGGTGGAATAGTCTGCTGCACACGCACCTTCTGATTGTTATTATTGGGAGAGGGTGAGGCACCATGATTTGCATTGGAGCAACCGGATGCTAGTGCAATCACAATTAATGATACAACGATTAATCGCATCATGATCGTCCTTTCTTATGCTTTTTCATACCATTATGGTTACCACTCTCATGGTTTTTATGTATTTAAGATGGTTAGAGCAATTTATCCAATGAGGGAGGACTTACTATGAAAAAAACCTATGTTCTTGATACGAATGTTCTGCTGCATGATCCGCTCTCTATCTTCGCCTTTGAAGATAATGAAGTTATCATCCCTGCGGTTGTGTTAGAGGAGATTGATACGTTCAAGAGAAATATGGATGAGGTTGGACGTAATGCACGATATGTATCTAGACTGTTGGATGAGCTAAGAGGAAGAGGTCACCTGCACGATGGCGTGCCCCTAGATAATGGGGGGTACCTTAAAGTAGAATTAAATCATCGCTGCTATACAAGGACTCAAGAGTTATTCGGAGAGATGACTAATGATAATCGTATACTTGCGGTTGCTCTTAATTATCTTCTTGAGGAACAGGAAAAAAAGGCTGAGAAGAAGAAGTTTAAGCCAGTCATCTTAGTGAGTAAGGATACATTAGTACGAATAAAAGCCGATGTAATGGGTATTCCAGCAGAGGATTACATGACAGATCGTATCGTCTCCCAAGATGATATATACCTAGGTAATGTGACATTACATGTTCATCCAGGCATTATTGACGAGTTCTATTCTAATCGCTGGCTTCCGATCAAGCAGTTTGACTATAAGTTCTGCCCTAATGAATTTGTTATTCTTAAGGATGAACTGGGTACCACAAAATCAGCAGTCTTGAAAGTGAATAAAGAGCTTACTAAGCTAGAGCCTCTATTTCTCAGTAATGAGCCAGTATGGGGAATTAGTGCTCGTAATGTTCAACAGAGAATGGCCTTGGAGCTTATGTTAAACGATGATATTCCTATAGTTACCCTTACGGGCCGCGCAGGAACTGGAAAGACATTAATTGCATTAGCGGCGGGCTTACTGAAGGTGGAGGATGAGCATAAATATAAGAAACTATTAATTGCTCGACCCGTTGTTCCAATGGGTAAGGACATCGGATATTTGCCCGGTGAGAAAGATGAGAAGCTTCGTCCATGGATGCAGCCCATCTATGATAATCTAGAATATCTCTTCGATACCAAAAAACCTGGTGATATTGAGAAGATTTTAGTGGGAATGGGTAGCATTCAAGTGGAAGCCCTAACTTATATTAGGGGGCGCTCGATTCCAGGGCAATTCATTATCATTGATGAAGCGCAGAACTTAACTAAGCATGAATTAAAAACAATTGTATCTAGGGTAGGACAAGGAAGTAAGATTGTGTTACTTGGTGATCCTGAGCAGATCGACCATCCATATCTGGATTCCGCCAGCAATGGTTTAACACACGTGGTAGAACGCTTCAAGGATGAATCTATTAGTGGGCATGTTACGTTAGAGAAGGGCGAAAGATCCCTGCTTGCCCAACTCGCTACTGAGTTATTATAATCATATGTTTAAATTGAGATAAACGTTGTAAGTGAAGGGACCATTAGAGTAATTTCTCTAATGGTCCCTTCATCTCACATTTAAGAAGAAAAATTAAAATGGCTTAAGCCTGAATGTACACTGATAAGCTTTAGCGATACCATAAAAACAGTCCTCTAGATGATTTTCAGCTAAATAATACTTAATGCCCTCCAAAGAGAAGCTTGCTATAAGATGTTCATCTAATTGTGTTATCGCCATCGTATAATCCTCTGAATCTTCGTGAGTATGTTGGAGCGAAAAGAGGATTAGGGTTGATGCATATAGAAAGGTATTCCCAGAAAGAGTAGTAAACCCGAAATCCTCATAGTGAGCCTTTAGATCAGCATTATTGGGGAGATGTACTACAGGCACAATCTCGTATTCAATGTTGTATTGATTCAGAATTTGATCGATGGGTGTAAGCTCCGTCATATTCTCAATGATTAATATTTCTTTCTCCCAATCGAAAACGTGGGCTTTTGTTGCTAAAGCTTTTATAACCTGGGCATAGAAGCCTGGCAGCTTGCCATCCGGTAGCTGCATGATAACTGCAAATTTTTGCATGTGGTAGCTCCTTTAAATGATATTCTGTTATACGTTTGGACGAATTTTTGTTACTATAAAGATAGGTTTGATCCAACATACAGGTGGAGGTGGATAACCCTTGTCCAGAAGAAAGAACGGTGCTATTATCATAGCCATTGTGTTCCTATGCTTCCTACTGTTAACTCAACTCACGGGTGACAATGCGGAGAATTCACCTAGCTTACAGGAGCGCGAACAAGTAACAGGCTTACTCACTGATCCCAATATTATTCCAGGTAATGAGAATATAGAGTTAACTGCTGCTGTATACATGGAACCAGAGCTTTTCAGAATTATGTCGGCTTGGAATGATGAATTCCAACAACTACACCCAGGGACAACTATTAAAATAACAAATTTGGCTTATGAGCAATCTTATCTTTATTACAAAGAGCAAGCTAAGGCTGGCCAGAGCGCTAACATTATGATGCTCGATAATAATTGGATTAGCGAATTTGCCGCAAGGGGGTATTTGTCCCACCGAGCAAGTGATTTCACCTCCATTAATAGTGGACCGACCTTCACAGCAGCTTTAGATCAAGCTGAGTGGAATGGTTATACATGGGCGGTACCTTACTCTGTCGATCCGTATGTAGTTGTATGGAATCCTACGCTAGTCCAGCAAGAAGGAGAAGATGGACTGCCAGAAAGCATAGATGAATGGCTAGCGCTTCACGATTTACTCCTACAGAAAGATCCTACTTATGAAGGGATTCATATTAATTCGAGTGATGAACGAGCCTTTATCTCGTTAATCTGGGCCTTTCAGGGGAAATGGTCTAACGATTTGGATCGCATGTATACGCTTAATACCGATCAGGATATCGAAATACTTGAGAAATTAACGACAAGAGAGCTAGTAGATAAAGATATACTAGTAAAACCTTTACTACATATGCAACCGCTCTCCAAGCACGAATCCTGGGAGAAATTCAATAACAATCAATTCGCTGCTATGGTGGTGCCTCTATCAGAATGGATGGCAAGAAAGAAAGGCGGAGAAGCCATTTCTATTAGTCTGTTAGGTAGAGATTCGCCAGATATTGGTCTCTGGTTATCAGGAACAAGTTATGCTGTATCATCATTAACGAGTCATCAGGAGATTGCTTATACCTGGATAGCTTGGATGACCAATATGACTCATCAAATTCAAACTATGGGCGTAGCATATACATTACCTGCTAATTTAACCATATTGGATTCGAATAATTTGCTCAGTCTTCCCCAGACCGATATGTTAGGGATGGCAGTAGAGAAAGGTCGGGCTTGGAGTAATGATCCTCAATTGCCAGTCAAGATGAATTTGCTACGACAGAATATCGCGGATTATGTTAAGAATCCATTATCCATTGAGGACTGGCAAGTACGGTTAGAGCAAACGTGGAAGCAGATTAACACAACGCCTTAACGACTAATGCTTAATTCAATTAGTAATTCACCAGTATCCTGACTGACGGCGGTTGCTTCTAACGATCCAGAAAACCGCTTTGGATAGAAGGTCATACTGAACTGCTTCTGCATGTCATTCCGAGTGGTATCCGGCAAGATGAAGTCATTATAGATTAACTCGTCTAACGTGAATCGCAGAGCATTCTCTGGTTTATTCTCAATCGCATAATGCCCATTAATAGTAATATCAACCTGATCTTTAGTACCTTTGATGGTTATATGCTCTTTAGTAATTGAGTATACAAAATGCTCAAAGATAGGATTCTTACTTCGCAAGAAGGAGTTAAGCTGATTTTCTTTAATATGAAAAGTAAACTGCGATCCGTCCTGCTCTAAACTGCCCTCATTTTCCGCAATATACTCCGGCAACTCAAGCATGGCTTCAGACATAGCTTGTAAAAACTGCTGAAAGAGAGGAAGTCCATCCTTAATCCAAGCTTTACTGAGCTTGTCGATTTGAGTGAGAATCTGTTCTTTATTATCATTATCGAGTAACGATAGTTTGCTATCGAGTTGTTCTTGAAGCTGAACAACACGAATTCGTTGGGCGATAAACTGGGCTTTGAGCACTCTAAGCTCTGACTGTGTTAATGCTAAGCTTTGAATCAAGGCCTTCAATTCCTGGAATGCATTCTGATGCTTCTGTAAAGTCCTCTGATCACTTTCCACTATGGATCGTAGATATTGATAAACGACAACAGCATCGGAAAAACTCTGGGAGTTCAGCAATAATAACCATAATCCATCACGTTCACCCATATATAAGGAACGCAGGATTTTTCCAGCATGCACACGTGCCTGATCGACTAACTGCTCTTGGACAACAATTGATTTCTCTGTTTCAACAATTAGCTCTGCTATTTTTAGCTCTTCTTGAGACAATCGAGTAATTTCCCGATCAATTTCAGAAATGGTCAAGCTTTCTTCCAATAATTTTTGCGTTTCCTCGATGGTTAGTTCAGCACGAGTAACTGTTGTAAGTGTAAGCCAAAGGATAGAGCCTATGATACTTGCTATAATTATTTTATTAGAGTAAAACCCCATAGCGCTCCCCCCTCGCATTGTTAGGCTTACATTATGGATTTTGATTATTTAACATAAACTCAAGAATGTCAGTAAAGGGTTTAACGTTCTTAGGAATCGGCTGTGTGAAGGGTGGATTCTGATTAATATCATCATATCGATTAACTACATCGACCGCCCATGTCTTCGTCGTTTTGTCTTCGCCCATTACTGTCATGTCGACTATCATATGCGATTCACGCATAAAGCCATCTTCATCGATAGTCATTCGTAAAGATAAAGGTTGATTAAGGGTAATATCCTCTTTACGTTCGATCCAGCTTTCATAATTGGTTTGGTTTAATTTCTGCTCCCAGTCCTCTAATGTTTGAGGTTGGATATAACCCGCAACGTTCAATTGATTAATAATCCCAGGTAATGCAGTAAACCAAATATCGATGACTTCCTCTATGTGCTTCTGTTCTAAGGTAATCTCAATTGATTTTAAATCGGTTTCATCAGTTTTCATATCTTCGAATCTTTTTGGTTCTACTGCACTGACGACATCATGAAAGATGGAGGAGAATAATTGTCCAGCACCTCCTAATTGTTCTGAGGTCAGTGGATTTTCTGATTTAGATAGCTGACTCAGCTCTACTAGATCAATTTCATAATACTGCTCTGGCTCATTAATCGCTGGAATGTGCAAGTACATTTTGTTATCCTGTATGAGCATAGGAATCTCTATAGGTTGATTTGAGTTAGATGGTGTCAATTTGAGTGCTAGCTCCATTCTTACGGGCTCGACACTTGCTACACCTTCCCAAGCTAGCTGACCATTCGTGAACATAGCCTTCATGCCTGATGTGAGTGGATTTGCGCCAGCATCTGGTGTAGGGTCTTCAAGGTTGAGGTCTGCTGATCCGCTGAATCGATAGGTGTTCATCTCGGTATGATTAGCTAATGCTTGTTGTACTTCTAATTTCAATTCTTCTCCATTGCCACAACCAACAACAGCAGTTGCGAGGATAGTGAGTAATATAAGCATAATATACGAACGGATCATGGTGGTGTAGACTCCTTTGTTAGTCTGATTTCTATCCTATTATAACGGTTAATAACTACTTTGTCTAAAGGTGGAGAAGCTAGGTGAGCACGTTAGAATTATTAGGGAATAGACGTCTTGTAGAGGAAATAATAGCCTATATTGAGCAAGCAGAACATCAATCAATACCCTTTCGTGACTATATGAATATGTGCTTATATCAAGAAGAAACGGGTTACTACATGAATGCTGAATCCAAAATTGGTAAGGGAGGCGACTTCTATACTAGTAGCTCGATTGGTTCACTCATGGGACAGATGTTAGCGGCTCGTTTTGCACAGTATGTTCGTGAGAATAGAGGAATCCAACCACCTACCATTACAGAATGGGGTAGTGGAACAGGTAAGCTAGCATTACAAATTTTAGATGAGCTTTATGATGTATATCCCGATGTGTACAACCAAATAACCTATTACCTAATCGACGCTAGTCCATATCATCAAGAGCTTCAACATGAGCTACTTCATACTCATGTTCATAGGGTTCGTTTTGTTGATGCCAAGAGCTGGTGGGAGATGCCGCCACTTCATAATGCAATTATATTCTCCAATGAGCTGTTGGATGCTTTCCCCATACATCTACTCAGGAAGTTTAATGGTCAATATCACGAGGTGAATGTATCTTATGACCCGAAGGTATCTCAATTTATAGAAGAGCTACATGCAATCCCAGAGGGGGGAGAGCTCGCAATCTACCTAGAGCAATATCAGATCAATGGAGCTGTAGGCCACACCCTTGAAATCAATTTAGCGGCGGATTCTTGGATACGTCGCATAGGCGCTAAGCTTCATTCAGGTATGTTAGTTACGATCGATTATGGGGATGACTCGTCAGAATTATATGCGGATCACCGTCACCAAGGTACTCTCATGTGTTACTATCAGCACCTTGCTCATCATAATCCTTATATTCATATTGGGGAGCAAGATATAACCAGTCACATTAATTTTAGCTCCTGTATCCAAGCAGGTAAAGAATCTGGTTTCACTAGCTATAGTTATCAAACTCAGAGACAGTTTCTCATAGATCAAGGGATTCTAACCAAATTACAAGATCATTCATCAACAGATCCATTCCATCCAATAGTCAAGAGCAACCGGGCGATCAGACAATTATTGATAGGAGATACCATGGGTGAATTGTTCAAGGTATTAATTCAACACAGAAGAAGGTGACTAGCGTCTAGTCACCTTCTTCTGTATTAACTTAAATTATTGGGTCCGACTAAACAGGTAAATCTAACTCGAAGTACGACCAATAGGTAATTCCCAGGAAGGCTAACACCATGTAACCCCAGAACAGATACGTGTATGTCTTCTCCTTCAGGTTCATATATCCTAACAACATAAAGGCAGCCGTCTGGAAGAAGAAAAGAAGTGCCATCTGCACCATTCCTCCGGCTAACGCCATAAGTGCGGTTACCAGAGTCCAGAAGCCAAGTACCCTAAACATGCGCGGCATGCAACATCCACCTTTCGTCAGGTTCCGTACAATCTATAGACCATTATAACGTCAGTTACCTAGAGTTGTAAATGTGGATTAGTGACGATATTGTAAAATCTTCTTTATGTACACAGGTATGAGTTGATAAGAATATGGATATAAAAAGTAGTATGAAAATAGATTCTATGATATCTATTAGGCGCATAGAGTTATATAGTGACAAACTGCCTAGTATCGTAAGGATTAGAAAGGAGGATCGCGACTGATGTCTGCAATCAGGCAAGATGCATGGAGTGCGGATGACGATCTCATATTAGCAGAAGTGACCTTACGTCATATTCGAGACGGAGGAACACAACTGAGAGCTTTTGAAGAGGTCGGCGAGCGAATTGGAAGAACGGCCGCCGCTTGTGGTTTTCGCTGGAATAGCTGTGTGCGTAAGAAGTATGAGGCTGCTATCCAAATTGCCAAGTCCCAAAGACAGAAAAGAAACAAAAAGCTCACTTTGGTTTCAGTAAGCTCATCGAGTATCGATATGGATGAAGCTAATCAAACTAAGTCGGATAGCGGTGATGAGGCGATATCGATTGATAGGGTAATTCGTTTTCTCCGTCAATGGAAAGGTACTTATCAGGAGATGAGCCGACAAATCCGAGTATTAGAGAAAGCGCTTAAAGAAAAACAGGATGATCTGATTCACTTGAGAAGAGAGAATGAAAGATTATCAGGCGAAGTGAATGTTGTTCAAACCGATTATCGTGTCATTAATGATGACTATCGGGCGCTCATTCAGATTATGGATCGTGCTCGTAAGCTCGCCTTCCTCGCCGAGGAAGAAGAGGATCACAAGCAACGCTTTAAGATGGATGCGAATGGTAATTTAGAAAGAATTGAATAGTCATCGATACTGGAAATGTATATTCAGTTGGTAGAATGGATCCCATTAGCCCTTTAAGGCTTACACTTGGGATCTTTTCTTTGTTCCACGAGCAGGCAGGATTTATGCATAGCTTGTCGAAAGATAATAAGATATGATGGATAGTTGAATTATTTAGTAGCTACCTCCATCACAATTGATTCGACGACGGTGGTGTGCCGATGGTATGGGATTGGTTTTTGAGCATATATGCTGTAATTGCTACTTTCGCATTTCTCGTATTTCCGTTAATATGGATTATAGGTTACGGAATTCATGGTGATAAGAAATCGGCTTCTCGCCTAGCAGCGGATATAACCATGGTTTTTCTTATTGGGGCTGTTGCTTCAATGTACGATCGATTGTTTAACACAAGCTTTAAGGGATTCTGGATCATTGTTCTATTCTTACTATTGCTAGCAGGATTTATTGGTAACGCTCAGAATCGTCTCAAAGGTAGAGTAGACCCTGTCAAGATTGGGCGAGCTGTATGGAGATTAGGCTTTCTAGTGCTAGGCTTTATGTATCTATTATTCGTCTTGGTTGGAATTATCATTAGTATAATACAAATTTAAGGTGATGCAGATGCCCATACATAATTCTATGGAAGAAATAGTAGCTAACTGTCTGAAGGAGTACTTGGTTCGTAATGCAGAACTTCAGAAGCTGGATGATGTGAAGTTTGACGATATTATGGCCCTTACATTAAATCGTCTTCCAGCTAAGTATGTGACAACTCAAAAGGGCGAGGTATTCGCTAAGACCCAGCTTCGTGCTCAGCTTGAGAGTGATGTATTTAAGGAACTAGCCTATGCTATTGAGAAGGTAACCTCGTTCAGACGTGATTCAGGGTCTTAGATGAGCTTAATGAGTGGATTCGGCCGGAGCGTCTTCGGTCTATTATCTATGACTTTGACGATCTAATCGGGTATGTGTAGAATTAAAATTGAATTTGTATGTTTAGAAGGGAAGAGTGAGATGAAGCTGCATCGGATGCATTGGAAGCAAACTCAGCCGTTGGCTGAAGATTACATACACAATTATTCAAAGGTACAGGAATTATTCGAATATGATCCTTGGACTTCTAAGTCACTTCAGGCGCGAGCGGCCTGGCTAGATGACAAGCAAGCTAGGATCTCTGCTCCTCGTGAATTAGTCATACAAGCATTAGAGAAATATAACCTCAAATTCCCAAACTCAGAGAAGGTCATCGAATCGATACATAGACTGCGACAGAATGAAACACTAGTTATTATAGGTGGACAGCAAGCTGGCTTATTCACCGGACCTTTACTAGTCATCCATAAGGCTATCTCAATTCTTAGAGCTGCGAGGGAAGCGGAACAACGATTAAATCGCCCGGTGATTCCAGTGTTCTGGATTGCTGGTGAAGACCATGATCTGGATGAGGTTAATCATATTAATCAGCTGACTCAACAATTACAAATAGAAAAGCTAGAGTTGAATAGCTCTAAGGTTCTTGGCAAGAGAGAGCCTATAAGTCGTTTGCCGATTTCAGTAGAGCAATGGGAGCAAGTGCTCTCTGAGCTAGATTCTTCCTTGCTGCCGACCGATTTCAAACCAAACTGGATGGATAAATTCCGAGAATTGATCGGACATTCCAATACGCTAGTGGATCTTTTTGCTGGAATGATGAGCATGTTGTTCGGTTCAGAGGGATTGGTATTGATGGATTCCGATGATCCTCATTTAAGACGTCTCGAAGCTCCCATGTTCCGTGAACTGATTGTTCAGCAGAAGGGTATAGGTCAAGCTTTGGAGATATCCAAAGACCGTTTAATTGGGCTCGGTTATGAGCCGCAAGCTGATATTCGAGCGGGTAATGCCAATCTATTCGTGGTTCACTCCGGCGAACGACTATTGCTTCAACGCGATGGTGATACTTATACGGACAAAATAGGACATTATCGCTTGAGTGAATCAGAGCTTTTAAATTTAGCCGAGCAGCAGCCGGAGAATTTTAGTAATAATGTGTTTACTAGACCTCTAATGCAGAACTATTTGTTCCCAGTACTCAGTGCAGTATTGGGAGGTGGTGAAATCGCATATTGGGGGTTAACTCGTGAGGCTTTCCGTACAATCGGCGATCAAATGCCAATCATCCTTCCTCGTTTGGAATTTACCTTGGTTGAAGGCACGGTGCAGAAGCAGCTAATTAAGCTTGACCTGACTTTTGAGGATGCCGTATTGCGTCTTGACGAGAAGCGTGATGAGTGGCTTGCCGCACAAGATTCGATAGGTTTACCACAGTTGTTCGCCAATGCGAAGGAGCAATTTGACGATTTGTATAATCCGGTATTGGAAGCGATAGGATCAATTAATCCAGGGATACGTCAGCTTGGAGATACAAACCGCATGAAGATTTTGGAGCAAATTCAATTTCTTGAAACAAAATCAAAGGATGCTTACGAGGCTCAGTTCGATGCGGCGAAGAGACAATATGAACGAATCCGCCAAAGTTTAATCCCACTTGGGAAAAGACAGGAAAGAGTTTATAATGTAATTAGCTATCTGAATAAGTATGGAGATGGTTGGCTTAAGGAGCTGCTGAACGAGGAATTTGAATGGGATGGCAGTCATTACGCTGTGTATCTATAAAAAAGTAGTTTATTCGTGTGACAATCAAAAACTTAGTTTACGCTTACGAAGTATTTTTGTTACACAAAAATTAGCATATGCTTACGAAGTAGTTTTATCCGTCACTCGTGTGACAATCAAAAACTTTTAGGAGGTTCAACATGAACGCAGCTCAAACAAGTGTTATTACAGATATTAAATTAGCACCAGAAGGTCACCTTAAGATCGAATGGGTGAACCAGCACATGCCCGTCTTAAATCGAATTCGTGAGCAATTCGAGAAGGAGCAACCATTCAAAGGTCTAAAAGTTGCGATCTCTCTACACCTTGAAGCCAAGACAGCTTATCTGGCTAAGGTAGTTAAGGCTGGCGGAGCAGAGGTTACTATTACTGGGAGTAACCCTTTATCTACACAGGACGATGTATGTGCAGCATTGGTGGAGGATGGGATAACAGTATTCGCTAAATATAACCCGAGCCCAGAAGAGTATAAAAAACTAATGGTCATGGCTCTTGAGAATAAACCCGATCTTATAATCGACGATGGCGGCGACTTAGTTACCATTCTACATGGTGAGAGGCCAGAGCTGATGGTCAACGTTCGGGGTGGTGCTGAAGAAACGACTACCGGTATTCTACGCTTGAAATCGTTGGAGAAGGAAGGCAAGCTGAAGTTTCCAATGGTTGCTGTGAATGATGCGTATTGCAAATATTTATTCGATAATCGGTATGGAACAGGTCAATCCGTATGGGACGGAATCAACCGCACAACTAATCTAGTCGTAGCCGGTAAGATGGTCGTTGTTTGTGGATACGGCTGGTGTGGCAAAGGGGTCGCTATGCGAGCTAAGGGCCTTGGAGCGAATGTCATTGTAACAGAGATAGATCCGATCCGTGCGGTGGAGGCTTATATGGATGGTTTCGCTGTAATGTCCATGCACGAAGCGGCTAAAGTTGGTGATTTCTTCGTAACGGTAACCGGCAACAGAGATGTTATTCGTGGTGAACACTTCAAGGTAATGAAGGACGGAGCAATCCTATGTAATGCTGGTCATTTCGATGTAGAGGTGAATCTTGTTGAATTAGCAGCTATGTCGGATAGCAAACGTACAGTTCGTCGTAACATCGAGGAGTATCAATTAGGTGATGGTCGTAAGTTCTACATATTAGCAGAAGGCCGCCTAGTGAACTTAGCTGCTGGAGATGGTCACCCTGCTGAGATTATGGACATGACCTTTGCTTTGCAAGCAATGTCGTTGAAGTATGTAAACGATCAATATAAATCAATAGGAAGCAAGGTAGTCGATGTACCTTATGAGATTGACGCACAAGTTGCATTAGTAAAGCTTGAGGCCCTCGGTATGACGATTGATAAATTAACAGCTGAGCAGAAAAACTATCTTGAGAGCTGGACTGAGCATTAAGGCACAAAAAGTACATCGCGTAGATATTTGAGATTAATCCGCTAGCGCGTAGAGTATAGGTCGCTATATCACCTGACAGGGATTCTTCTGTTGGGTTTTTTTGGATGTAGGGTGACTTGCTCTTTTGCCGCTAGACTAGGAAGTTGCTGTAACCCGACGAAACCGGCTTACAGGGTCTTCGCTAGGCATGGATGTAGCCGAATCCTTCACCGTTTGTCCTATATAGCTGGGTGCAACTCTCCAATCGTCCATAAAAGCAGTGCAAATAAATTTTTACTATATACTGCATTCGCATTCGGATATATAATGAAACTAAGTTTTACCAAGTGAAACACCCAATGATTGGAGGCGTGCCATATGTCTTTCGAGCCTAAGTATCCTGATGCAGAATGTAATTTCGAATTTATAGGGGTAGATCATATTCAATTAGCCGGTCCCAAAGGCTGTGAAGCGGAAGCAAGACAATTTTATAGTCAATTATTAGGCTGGAAAGAGATTCCTAAGCCCATGAAGCTGAGACATCGTGGTGGTGTTTGGTTTAGGTGTGGCATTCATGAGGTGCATATTGGTGTTCAAGAGAGTTTCGTTCCTGCGACAAAAGCTCATCCGGGATTATATGTCAGGAATATTGGTGGTTTCCGGGCGTACTTAATTCAGAACAATGTTAATATTATCGAGGATGATAACAGAGCAGAAGAGGGAGTAAATAGATTTTATCTAAACGATCCTTTTGGTAACCGCTTAGAGTTTCTTGAGCGATCCTCAGCACCTAATACTGAGCGGTTTTCTAATCGTGTGGATACTTATGTGAAGTATCGTCCGAGCTATCCTGAGGCAGCTATTGATTATTTGTACAATACTATCGGATTTAATGAAAATTCAGTAATAGCGGATATTGGTGCCGGAACGGGAATATTCTCAAGACTCCTACTTGCTAGAGGTAGTAAAGTGATAGCAGTTGAGCCTAATCAGGCGATGCGCGAAGCAGCGGAGAAGGAATCTGGTAGGGATCCGAATTTTCAGATCGTGATAGGATCGGCAGAAGCCACGGGACTACCAGATCATTCGGTCGATTACATTGTCTGCGCCCAGGCCTTTCATTGGTTTGACCGCTCCGCTGCGCAGCTTGAATTCCGACGAATTCTTAGATCAGGCGGTAAGGTTATATTAATCTGGAACTCTCGTTTGACGAGCGGAACGCCGTTTCTTGAAGAGTATGACCGGCTACTCCTCACTTATGCTATTGATTATGAGCGAGTAAATCATAAGAATATCTCAAAGGAGACACTACTTTCTTTTTTTAAAAAGGATATGCTGCAGGAAGAACGATTTACTCTTCGACAATTATTTGATTATCCAGGATTGAGTGGCCGACTGTTATCTTCCTCGTATAGTCCTGTAGCTGGACATCCCAATTATGAACCAATGATGAATGAGCTACGGAGCTTATTCGAACGGAACAATCAAGATGGCGTCATATTATTCGATTATGAAACTCAGGTGTTCTGGAGTGAGCTTTAGCAGCAAGCTGTTCCCTTAATCGAACCTCCGCCTCAGCCCGTATCCTGCAACCTTATACAAACCAACCCCGTCTAAGGTTTACAAATAGTGGATGATAGACATAGAAAAGCCACTACAATTAATTAGAGGGGGTTGCGGCACATGAATATGATCAACGGAAGAAGAAATTCGGTTCATTGGTGGATGTATGGATTAGCTATTCTCTTACTTATTATGGGGTTAACGGGATGTAGTTCAAGTAGTAATGACGCTGGTAATGCTGCAAGTGATTCGAATTATGCGTTAATGAATAAGAGTAATGAAGCTACTCCAGAAGCTTCAACAGCAGTAACTTTCAGTGAGGCTCAAGATGTTGCAACAGAGGCTCCGGCAGCGGGCTCATCAGATGATCAATCCAAAGAATCTAAACAAGAGATGCCTAATGAGCCTTCTACCGAGAACAGCAATCAATCTCTAGGTGCTGCCGCTTCAGATTTCAGTGCTTTTGATCGAAAGCTAATATACAACGCAAATGTAGTACTAGAGGTTGAAGATTATGGTGCAGCTCAAACGAAATTATTCAATATGGTGACGTTAGCTGGTGGTTACATGTTGAATTTTAATGATACAAGAAGTGAATATGAATCAGGCGGTATCTTCGTCATTAAAGTTCCATCTCAAGGCTTTCACCCCTTTGTATCTAAGTTAGAAGAGCTCAAGAAGAAGGATACGAAGGCTGAACGTTCCATTCAAGGTAAGGATGTAACAGAGGAGTATGTAGATATCGAATCCAGATTAAAGGCCAAGCAGGTTGTTGAAGGTCGCTTGCTTAGCTTTATGGAGAAAGCTACCGACACGAAGAACCTGTTACAATTCTCCAATGAGCTTGCACGTGTTCAAGAGGAGATCGAAGCAATTAAGGGTCGAATGAGATATATTGATCAGAATGTTGCCTTTTCTACAGTAGAAATCAGAATGTACCAGATGGAAGGTAAGGCAGAAGTGCGAGTTGAGAAAACGGACAATGTGCTCACTCGTGCTGGGGATGCTATGAAAGGCAGTGGTAAGGCAATGCTTGCTATGTTCGAGGGTGTATTCATCGTATTAGCAGGAGCATTACCGATTCTTGTTGTTATAGGTTTGATTATTGCACTCATCCTGATGATCTATCGTAAAACCAGATATACGGGTACTCGCAATTCTAATGAATCTTATGTAACTTCAGTGAATAAAGATCAGGTTGTTGAATCACAAAAGCTTAAAGAAGCAGAGTCGAACGAAGAGAAAGAAGTATAAGCTAAGAGTTAGAAATCATAAACTTTATATAAAAAGAATTTTTAAAAAGTCCTGTATAATTGCAGGACTTTTTGTTTTTGTGGAGAATTAGTATCGTTAAGTGGTGTGAAGTGGAGTAAAGTGGTAGACTATTAGCTGTGAGGGGTGAGCCAAGGATGTTCATGGGTGAGTATCAACATAGCATCGACGAAAAAGGGCGGATTATTATCCCATCCAAGTTTCGTGACTCACTCGATCAATCCTTCGTGGTCACACGAGGTCTCGACAGCTGTTTATTCGTTTATCCTACTAAAGAATGGACTGTACTCGAACAGAAGTTAAAGTCACTATCACTTATGAAGTCAGATGCACGTGCTTTCACTCGGTTTTTCTTCTCTGGTGCCACGGAATGCGAGCTGGATAAACAGGGAAGAGTAAATATACCGAGCAATTTAAGGGAGCATGCGAAGTTGGATAAGGATTGTATTGTAATTGGTGTATCCAACCGTGTAGAGATTTGGAGTAAGGATATGTGGGGACAATACGCACAAGCTTCGGAATCATCTTTTAATGAAATTGCAGAAAAATTGGTCGATTTCAACTTTGACCTGTAGCCCTGACTCTTAGGAGGTTACCTATCCATGTTCCACCATGTGACTGTATTGTTGAATGAAGCCATAGATGGCTTGAATATAAAGTCTGACGGAAACTATGTGGATTGTACACTAGGCGGAGCTGGTCACAGTAGTCTCATAGCAGAACAGTTAAGTGAGCAAGGGCAATTAATCGCCTTTGATCAAGATATTACTGCTATCGATAACGCGGCAATCAAGCTCGCTCCCTTCGGCAATCGAGTAAAGCTGATAAATAGTAATTTCAGTCAGCTTCGTCAAGAGCTATTAACCCAGCAAGTTCCCATCCATAATGGTTGGCCACAGGTTGATGGAATTCTGCTTGATTTAGGAGTCTCATCTCCACAATTAGATGATGGAGAACGCGGATTTAGCTATCATCAAGATGCTGAGTTAGACATGAGGATGGATCAATCGAATGCTCTTTCTGCATTCCAAGTAGTCAATGAATGGCCAGAGGAAGAATTAACACGAATTCTATTCGAATATGGAGAAGAAAAATTCGCGCGAAGAATAGCTAAGAGCATTGTGCAAAACCGAGAATTAAAACCAATACATACAACGAGTCAGTTAGCAGATTTGATTAAGGAAGCTATACCGGCTGCGGCAAGAAGAACTGGTCCTCATCCCGCTAGACGAAGCTTTCAAGCTATTCGAATAGCAGTCAATGATGAATTAGGTGTATTACAGGAAGTGCTTGAGCAAGCGATAGATTGCCTAGCCCCCGGAGGAAGATTAGTGGTTATCACGTTCCATTCCTTGGAGGACAGGATTTGCAAGCATTTTTTTGCGAAATTTGTTGAAGTGTGTAGTTGTCCGCCGGGCTTTCCTGTCTGTGTGTGTCGAAAGGAAGAGATTGTTCGCCTGATTAACAGAAAGCCAATTGTAGCGGGAACTGCTGAGCTTGAGCATAATCCCAGGGCTAGATCAGCTAAATTACGAATAGCAGAAAAATTATAATAGCAAGATTGACTAGGGAGGGCTCGGATTTGTATTATGAGGGGAATCTGGCTATAAGCCAGAAAAAAAAGCCGCAGGTTACTTATAAAGAGACAAAGCGCATTGTGAAACGCAAGAAGACAATACCAACGCAAGAGAAGCTTTTGTATTTATTTATGATTATAGTATGTGTTCTAGTGGCCGGCTTGGTTATTTTTCGTTATGCTCAAATCTATGAAGTTAATGCTAAGCTACAGCAGATGGAACAGCAAATTCAGCAGCTTGAGAGTGAGAATGACACCTTGGAGCTTGAGGTAAATTTACTTCAGGACCCGAAGCGTCTTATTGAAAAGGCAAAACAGCTCGGATTACACTCCTCCATCGAGGAGGACATCAGTGAGATTCCACTGGGGTCGAGATTAGCTGGTACAGATCAAATAGCATTTAAGAAGTAAGTTAGGGGCTGAATTTGATATGGGCAGAAGAATCAGGGTGCGATCCTTAGTTATTGGAGGGCTCTTCACCCTTCTTTTTCTTGTAATGACTATGAAGCTTTATTGGGTGCAGGTTGTCAATGGAGCAGAATTACTAGATAAGGCTGAGGATTCATGGAGTAGACAGAAGGTGCTTCAGCCGATGAGAGGAGCAATACTAGATCGAAACGATAAGATCCTGGCTCGGGATGGCGATTCGTATACTGTAGCGGTAAATCCTTTACTTATTGATAAGTATAATCAGCAAGATGATGTGGTGGGGATTCTGGCACCGCTTTTAAACATGAATACTCCTGAAGGTCTTCGTAAGTTGAACGACCGTATTACTTCCAAAAGAGACGATGGTAGATTAAAGGACCAGGTAGAAATTCGTAACGAAGGTTGGAAGATAGACAAATCGGTAGCGGATGATATTAATAAACAAATTGATAACCTTAAATTAAGAGGCTCTATTACCTTAATTGAAGAGCGGAAACGATATTATCCTACAAATCAACTAGCTTCTCATATACTAGGTTATGTAGATAAGGAGAGTCAAGCCAGAACGGGGATAGAGTTATTCTATGATGAATATTTAAAGGGGACTCCAGGGTCTATCAGCTATGAAAAGGATCGACTTGGCTACCAGTTACCTGAAGGGCAAGCTACGGTAACCGCTCCAGTGAATGGGAGTAATGTTCGGACAACGATTGATCGGAACATCCAACATTATATTGAAGAAGCACTTGAGAAAATGAATGAACAATTTCGTCCGGAAGGTGCAATGGTCATTGCTGCTGATCCTAACACGATGGAGATATTAGGCATGTCCAGCTTGCCTACTTATAATCCTAACACCTATTGGGATTTTGATGATCAGGGAGACTTCAAGAATCATAATGTTGCTTCACAATACGAGCCGGGATCCACATTCAAGATAGTTACGCTTGCAGCTGCTGTTGATCAAGGCTTATTCCAACCGGAAGCTACTTATCAATCTGGATCTATTAGAGTGCCAGGGGCAACGGTTCGAGATCATAATAATGGTAGAGGATGGGGTAACATTACTTATCTGGATGGCCTCAAACGCTCTAGTAACGTTGCCTTTGTTAAACTCGGAGTTGATGGTCTAGGCAAGGAAATGTTACATAACTATATCCAGAAATTCGGATTTGGTAACAAAACGGGTATTGATCTCGCGGGAGAAATTAGTGGGGATATTAATTTTCATTATCCTAGTGAGGTCGCTAACGCCACCTTCGGTCAAGGTGTAGCGGTAACAGCTATTCAACAAGTTGCAGCCATATCAGCTATTGCCAATGGCGGGAAATTAATGAAACCCTACATAGTGAAGGAAATTATTGATCCCGTTACGAACAAGGTGTTGAAGAAAATCGAGCCAGAGGTCATTAGACAGGTTATCTCTGAAAGAGCGGCTAATGAAGTAAACGGATATCTTGAACAGGTCGTATCTGACCAAGAGATTGGCACAGGTCGACGTGTATTTATACCTGGCTATCGGATCGCTGGCAAAACAGGAACGGCTCAAAAGTTTATTGATGGTAGTTATGCAGCTGACAAATGGGTCGTTTCATTTATCGGATACGCACCTGCAGATAATCCTAAAATTGTACTATGCGTCATCATAGATAATCCAGATATCGGCTCGGACTCCAATCGGAGTAGCGAGGTATCTGCTCCGGTATTTAAGGACATCATGGGAAAAAGCCTAAGATACTTAAACGTACCTAAAACGAATACCTCACAAGGGGTAACTCAATTACTTGATGATACCGGTGTATTGATGCCTGATTTAAAAAATGAAAGCGCGTCAGAAGCTAAGAATTTATTAGACCGTGTTGGTATTAGCTATGATGTAATTGGTAATGGACAGAAGGTTGTTCAGCAGCAGCCAATGGCAGGAACTCGAATTGGACTAGAGCAACGCGGATACATATTAACCCAACCTATAGAAGGGCTCGCCTTCCCAGATGTCACTGGACGTTCAATGCGGGATGTTATCGAGATGTGTTCAGTGTTTGAAGCTGATTGCACCCTGCTCGGAGAAGGTTATGTTATTTCGCAGAAGTCTACAGGGAAAGCTCCTACTCATGCTATTGAGATTATATTCGAGCCGTTTAAGCTGGAGGCGATTGTTGAAGAAGAGACGGAGACTGAAGCACAATCAAATAATTAGTTTGATTTTATAAGATAGCTATTCCATCGTACAAATACCTAGCTTGTTCTATCCCTGAATCTTATTGAATACGTTGATATGAAATGAGTTTATTGACTTTATATCGACAGGACGATGGGGGTATGACAGGGTGAAAGTATCCAAGGCTACGATGCGTCGAAGATTATTTATGGCATTAATAGTAGGTTCATTTGTTTTCTTAACTCTAATTACACGATTAGGGTATGTGCAAATTTGGAAAGGCTCTGAGCTATCCGAGCAGGCGGAAGATTCTTGGAGGCGTAACATTCCCTTTACCGCCGCAAGAGGAGAAATTCAAGATCGGAATGGGGTTCCACTAGCCTATGACATTAGCTCTCCCACAGTAATGGCAGTACCCGTACAAATTAAAGATGCTGCGGGAACAGCTAAGCTACTAGCTCAGAAGATAAATATGTCGGAGAAAAAATTATATGACATGCTGGTGAAGAAAACGTTCATAGTAAAAATACAACCAGGTGGCCGTAAGATCACTCCCGAGAAAGCACAAGAAATACGCACTCTAAATTTACCGGGCATCTATGTTGCTGAAGATCACAAACGATACTATCCTTATAGTGGATTTGCGGCTCATATTCTAGGTTTTACGGGTATCGATAGTCAGGGTTTGACCGGCGTAGAGCTAGAATACGATGAATATCTTCAAGGGATCTCAGGCAATGTCTCCTTCCTAGCCGATGTTCAGGGTAGACAAATGCCAGGGTCAACTGATGAATATACAAGCCCCCGGGAAGGTTTGACTCTGCAATTAACGATCGACAAGCCCATTCAAACTATTCTTGAAAGGGAGCTCGATCAAGCGGTGCTTCAGTACCAGCCCAAGAATGTGATAGGTATAGCCATGGATCCGAATACGGGAGAGATTCTGGCTATGGCTAGTAGACCCACATATGATCCAGGTAATTACAAGTCTTCCCATACTGAGGTCATCAATCGTAACTTGCCGATATGGATGACTTATGAACCGGGATCAACCTTTAAAATCATTACACTCGCTGCTGCTTTAGAAGAGAATAAGGTCGATCTTCAGAATGACAAATATTTTGATAAAGGTTATATAGAGGTGGGTGGGGCGAGACTTCGTTGCTGGAAAAAAGGGGGGCATGGTAATCAAACCTTCCTGCAGGTGGTGGAGAATTCATGTAACCCTGGTTTTGTTGTTATGGGACAACGATTGGGCAAAGAGAAGCTGTTCGACTACATTACACGATTCGGCTTCGGTCAGAAGACGGGTATTGATTTGGCGGGTGAGGAGAACGGGATTTTATTCAAGCCCTCTCAGGTTGGTCCTGTTGAATTGGCTACAACCGCTTTTGGTCAAGGTGTCTCAGTTACACCTATTCAACAAGTTGCCGCTGTTTCAGCTGCGATTAATGGAGGCAAGCTGTATACCCCACATGTCGCTAAGTCCTGGTTAAACCCGGAGACTGGTGAGGTGGTTCACAACATAGAGCCAGTATTGGTTCGACAAGTAATTTCAGAGGAAACCTCAAAAGAGGTACGTCTCGCCCTAGAAAGTGTTGTAGCTAAGGGCACCGGCCGGAATGCTTTCATTGATGGATATCGGGTCGGTGGCAAGACAGGTACAGCACAGAAAATAATTAACGGTAGGTACTCGGCCAATGAGCATATCGTTTCCTTTATAGGCTTTGCACCTGCGGATGACCCTCAGGTAGTGATCTATATTGCAGTTGATGATCCCCAGGGATTACAATTTGGAGGCTTGATTGCAGCTCCAATTGTCCGTAATATTATGGAGGATACTCTTCGATATCTAGAGGTCGAGCCTCGTAAGGATCAGGTAGATAAGTTATATCGTCCTGAGCTGGGTGAAATTACTTATGTAGAGGTACCCGACTTAGTGGGCATGACTGTTAATGAGATTATTCAAGATTTAGGATCAAGCCTGAATCTGGCAAGGGCGGGTACTGGTAATTTAATTGTCAGTCAAGCTCCCAAGGCAGGAACCAGGGTGCAGAAGGGCTCTACAATTCGTGTATTCCTGACAGAGCAGCCGGCAAAAAAGGAATAGAAATTGGGATATTAGTGATATAATCTAAGAAGAGCGTCATCCTACTACTACATAAAATTTTTAGCTTACGTTAACGAAGTAGTTTTTTCGATCACTTGCGTGATCATCCAAAACTTTTAGCTTATGCTTACGAAGTAGTTTTGTTTAGATAATTTTACTTCGTAAATCATATTGCTACACAAAACTTTTAGGAGTGATCCTTTTGCGATTAGTGGAACTGGCTGGTTGGCTAGCGGCTTCTCGGCTTGTAGGGGACGGTAATGTTGAGTTCCAAGGGGTGCAGACCGACTCTAGAAAGGTACAAACCGGAGATTTGTTTATTTGTATTTCGGGTCATGTGCATGATGGTCATTTATTCGCCAGGGAAGCGATTTCCAAGGGAGCGGTTGCGCTAGTTCTGGAAAGGGATATTCCTGATATTCAAGCACCCCAGTTATTTGTTAAGGATTGTAGACAGGCCATGGGTGTTATTGCAAGTCATTTCTATGGTTATCCTAGCCAACAATTGAAGCTAATTGGTATTACTGGTACGAATGGGAAGACAACAACAACATTCATTATTGATCACATACTTAGCAGCCTAGGATATCGTACTGGGCTAATGGGAACGATCCACACACGCATGGCAGGCATGACTATACCGACAGAACGGACAACACAGGAAGCGTTAGACCTGCAACGAACTCTTCGTTATATGGTGAATGAGGGTGCGAAATTCTGCACGATGGAGGTATCCAGTCATGCTCTGGAGTTAGGACGCGTTAAGGGTTGTCGGTTCCGGACAGCGCTCTTCACGAATCTGACCCAAGACCATCTGGATTATCATCTCACGATGGAAAGCTATCGGGATGCGAAGGGGTTATTATTCTCCCGTCTAGGCAATGAATATGGCCCACACACGAATGATCGTCAATTTGCTATACTTAATGCAGATGACCCTGTCTCACAGCATTATGCCAAACTAACTGCTGCTCAAACAATCACATATGGCATACACAATGATGCCGATGTGAGAGCGACAGATATTCTGTATTCCCTCATAGGAACAACATTTACATTAAACACTTCATTCGCTGGGTCGGCTCAGATTCAGACCAAATTAATAGGCAAATTTAATGTATATAATACACTAGGTGCTATTGCCTCAACTTTAATAGAAGGTATTCCACTTGAGCGAATTGTGCATAGCTTAGAGGAGATGGAATCCGTAGATGGACGGATGCAAACCGTTGATACTGGACGGGATTTTCTTGTGCTAGTTGATTATGCGCATACACCAGACGGACTGGACAACGCACTTAAATCCGTGAGAGAATTTGCCAAGGGTCGCATAATAACGGTATTCGGCTGTGGTGGAGATCGAGATCGTACCAAACGACCCATCATGGGTCGAATAGCTACAGAATACAGTGACTTTATTATCGTAACATCAGATAATCCTCGCTCAGAGGACCCTGACGTTATCTTAAGTGAAGTGGCTGAAGGTATCGCTGCAAGCGGCTTTCCGCCAGAAAGATACGAGTTGATTGCGGACCGTGCTGTTGCTATTCAACATGCTATTCGCATGGCACTCCCCAATGATGTTATTCTAATCGCTGGTAAGGGTCATGAAACCTACCAAGAATTGAAGGGTCAAACGATTGATTTCGATGATCGAATTGTAGCATTAAATGCGACAAGGAGCTTACTATAGATGATAAAACGGACTCTAAAGCAAATTTGCAGTATGATGAACAACGCTGAACCACTTACATCAGGAATTCAACAAATATCGATTACGGGTGTAAGTACGGATACTCGTACCATACAAGCAGGAAATTTATTCGTTCCGCTAATGGGTGAGAATTATGATGGTCATCAATATGCACAGCAAGCTTATAACCTAGGAGCGGTAGCTGTGTTATGGCAGAGAGACCATAAGTTATCTCCTGTTGATATTCCAGTGATACTCGTAGATCATACCTTAGAAGCGCTCCAGCAGCTTGCAGCGAGCTATAGACAGCAGCTTCCAGTGCGGGTTATTGGAATCACCGGAAGCAATGGGAAAACCTCTACGAAGGATATGGTTGCCTCAGTTATGGGCAATCGATTCCGTGTTCATAAAACCAAAGGCAATTTGAATAACCATATCGGGTTGCCTCAGACCCTCTTGCAGATGGATGAGACTACCGAAATTGCAGTCGTTGAGATGGGCATGAGTGGGCGAGGAGAGATTGAGCTACTATCGCGAATGGCTTGTCCTGATGCGGCGATCATTACGAATATTGGCGAAGCGCATATGCTTCAGTTAGGCTCTAGGGAAGAGATCGCCAAAGCGAAATTCGAAATTATGGCAGGACTGCGCAATGACGGAGTGCTCATCTACCTCGGGGACGAACCGCTACTACGTGAGCTTATTCCGAGTCAGGGCACTGATTTTGATATCATTTCATTCGGATCTGATTCAATGCTCAATGATTATTCTCCTCAGGACATTCATATTGATATCAAACAAACCCGATTTTCTGTAACAACAAGCAACAACTCTAAGTTAATCACTGAACTTGCCATACCGCTACTAGGACGTCATAATGTGATCAACGCACTTGCTGCAGTAGCTGTTGCTGAGTTCTTCGGACTGGATGAATCTACTATTCGTTCTGGGCTTTTGCAGACTGAACTGACTGGAATGCGTATTGAGCTACTACAAGCTAAGAATGGACTTACCATTCTGAACGATGCTTATAACGCTAGTCCAGCTTCCATGAAGGCAGCTTTACTCTTATTAGAAGAGTTGCTAGGGTATCAACATAGATTAGTGGTACTAGGTGATATGTTAGAGCTAGGACCTCAATCGGAGAGCTTCCATCGCGACATTGGAAAATTAATAAATTCGCTGAATTTCGATTATATATTTACCTTCGGTGAAATGGCTGCATATATTGCCGAGGAGTGTCGAGCGCAATATTCGCCAAACCATGTATTCGAAGCATCTGATAAAGCTGAGTTAGCTAAACAAATTGCTACTGTTGTTACACCGCAGGATATCGTGCTGGTGAAAGCCTCAAGAGGTAAAAGGTTAGAGGAGCTAGTAGAGGCATTAATGCAGATTGAATAAACGTTAGAAATAGGTAAGAGTTCGTAAGAAATAAGCCGATTCTCAGAAAGAGGGTACCATCGTGGATTTTACTGTAGTCGTAGTTACAATGGGAGTAGCATTCTTACTTTCCATTATTCTCGGGCCTTTGTTCATACCCATACTTCGCAAGCTTAAATTCGGGCAGCAAATTCGCTCCGAAGGACCACAGGGACATCAGAAGAAGCAAGGAACTCCCACGATGGGTGGCATTATTATTTTGCTGGCTTTAACGCTTGCCTTCCTGCGGTTTTCCGATAAGAATCAAGAGTTTTATATCCTATTGGTTGCCACATTAGGCTTTGGACTTATTGGATTTTTGGACGATTATATTAAAATTGTGTTTAAGCGATCTATGGGTTTATCGGCTAGGCAGAAGCTACTCGGACAATTGTTCTTTTCAGCAGTTATCTGTTGGCTGTTGTATGATAGCGGGCATGATACAACGATCTATTTTACTCCCTTTGAATTAGCATTCGACCTACAGTGGTTCTATTATCCATTTATTATTATCTTTATGCTAGGTTTTACGAATGCGGTGAATTTTACAGATGGGCTCGATGGACTTCTCTCAGGAACAGCAGCTATTGCTTTTGGTGCCTTAGCCATCATTGCGTTATATCGGACTGAACCAGAAGCCGCCATGTTCTCTGCTGCTATGATAGGAGCTGTTCTAGGCTTTCTCGTGTTCAATGCTCATCCAGCCAAGCTGTTCATGGGGGATACCGGTTCTCTTGGCATTGGTGGAGGTTTAGTCGCGGTTGCGATCCTTACTAAGACGGAGATATTATTAGTCCTTATTGGTGGAATATTCGTTATTGAAATTTTATCTGTGGTCATACAAGTCATTTCCTTCAAGACTACAGGCAAGCGTGTTTTCAAAATGAGTCCCATTCATCATCATTTTGAATTGTCCGGATGGTCGGAATGGCGGGTAGTCATTACATTCTGGTTCGTAGGATTATTGTTCGCAGGCTTAGGAATTTTCTTGATCGAGGGGTTATAGGATGAAGCATCCAAGGGAGTATAGGAATGAGCATGTCGTTGTTCTAGGGCTTGCGAAGAGTGGACAGGCAGTAGCGAAGGTATTCCATGAGCTCGGTGCCATAGTAACAGTAAACGATCTAAAATCTAGAGTGGATTGCCCGGAGGCGGAGGAATTAGAGGCACTGGGGATATCGGTCATTTGTGGGGAGCATCCAGAGAGCTTAATCCATTCAGATGTGAAGCTGGTTATTAAGAACCCAGGAATTCCTTATCGGGTACCTCCGATAAAGAAAGCGAATGAATTAGGAATCGACATCGTCACAGAGATTGAAGTCGGTTCTTATCTATGCGCTGGACCAATTATTGGAGTGACAGGTTCAAACGGGAAGACAACTACAACAACTTGGATTGGACTTATTCTTGAGAAAGCAGGACTTCAACCCATCGTTGCGGGTAATATTGGTCGACCTCTATGCGATGTAGCCAAGGAGAATTTACCTGGTCAGTGGCTGTTGTTAGAACTTAGTAGCTTCCAGTTGAAGGGGACAGATCAGTTCCGACCTCATATTGCATGTTTATTAAATATATATGAGACTCATCTAGACTATCATGGCAGTATGGATGATTATATGGAATCCAAGGCGAGATTGCTCATCAACCAAACAGAAGAAGATATAGTTGTTGTGAATTGGGATGATCAGGAATGTAGAAGACTATCCTCTCACAGTCGTGCGACAATTTTCCCTTTCTCTGCGAGCGAAATTTTGACTTATGGGATGTATGTTCAAGCGGGCGTAATAACATATAGAGATAAATCAGGAGAAGCTTGGCCTCTCATACCTGTAACTGAGCTGGGCATAGCTGGAAAGCATAATCTGGAGAATGCGCTAGCAGCGGCTGCGGTAGCAATCGCTGCCGATATAGAGCTTAGCATAATTGCACCAGTACTTCGTGACTTCCACGGTGTTGAGCATCGTCAGGAGCCAGTTCGTGTTCTGGACGACATTCATTTCTACAACGATTCTAAGGCAACAAATTCCTCGGCAGCAATGAAGGCTATGGATGCTTTCGATACACCTATCATTTGGATAGGTGGTGGTTTGGACCGAGGAGTTGACTATATGGAGCTTCTTCCTTACTTTGAGAGCAAGGTCAAGGCTGTTGTTCTCATAGGGGAGACGAGACTCAAACTGCAGCAAGTTGCAGAACTTGCACGGTTGAGAAAGATTGAAGTCGTCGATACTTCTAATAGTGTCGAGGAAATGATGAATCAGGTCGTAAAGCTAGCCTTTGCTAACGCTGAGCGTGGAGATGTGATTCTTTTCTCACCCGCTTGTGCAAGTTGGGACATGTTTACATCCTATGAGCAACGAGGACGCATGTTTAAGGCATCGGTGCATAACCTTTAATAGAGCCTGTTCAAATAATGCTGATATTGACTAGACCTTATCAGTACCTCGGGCTCGAATATGTCCATGCCTACTTGCTGCATGGATTGTAGGAGGTCCACGGATGGCTAGAACACGTACCGCACCAGATTTATGGATTATCATTCCCACCTTGTTGATTTTGACAATAGGCGTTATTATGGTTTACAGTGCAAGTGCTATTCTTGCGTTTCATGATTTCGGTGACAGTTTTTATTACTTGAAACGTCAGCTGATTTTCGCTCTATTAGGTGTTGGCGCTATGCTCATCACCATGCACACCGACTATCAAGTATGGAGAAGAGTAGCGAATATAGGTTTGATCGTTGGTTTTTTCCTGCTTGTCATCGTGCTAATTCCAGGAATTGGTGTAGAACGTGGAGGAGCAAGAAGCTGGTTAGGTATCGCTTCTTTTGGTATTCAGCCCTCCGAGTTCATGAAGATGGTAATGATCGTATTCATGGCTAAGGTTTTGTCTGAGCCTGAATCACGTATCACTTCCTTCTACAAAGGCTTGCTACCCATGCTTCTGATTCTAGGATTGGCTTTTGGATTGATCATGCTTCAGCCTGATCTAGGCACAGGTGCAGTACTGTTAGGAGCTACCCTCATGCTCATTTATACGGCGGGTGCTAGAATTTCTCATCTAGCTTGGTTAGGCGTTGTAGGTCTCGCTGGTTTCGCTGGTCTAATCATAGCGGCTCCTTATCGGCTGCTAAGGATTACAGCGTTCCTAGACCCATGGCAGGATCCTCTAGGTGCTGGCTATCAGATCATCCAATCGTTATATGCAATCGGACCTGGTGGGCTTGTTGGGCTTGGACTAGGCATGAGCAGACAGAAGTATAACTACCTACCAGAGCCTCAAACTGACTTTATTTTTTCCATCATTGCTGAGGAGCTCGGATTTATTGGTGCAGCAACGGTCCTCCTTCTCTTCTTACTATTAATATGGCGAGGGATGCGCACAGCAATCACTGCTCCAGATAGCTTTGGTAGCCTTCTTGCCACAGGAATCGTAGGCATCATCGCAGTTCAGGTCATCATCAATATAGCTGTAGTAACAGGAATGATGCCTGTAACGGGGATAACACTACCGCTTATCAGTGCTGGTGGTTCTTCTCTTACTTTGATGTTAACAGCAATTGGTATTCTACTTAATATATCTCGCTACGCTAGATAGGAATGTTATCATTAGAAGGGAGCATGGCATGCATGAGAACAATTGTGTTAACTGGTGGTGGATCAGCAGGTCATGTTATTCCGAACATTGCACTCATTCCTCAATTATTGAAGGAGGGTTGGTCCGTCGAATATATCGGTTCTGCATCCGGTATTGAACGAGAGATCATTGAGTCACTAGGCCATGTACAGTATCACCCCATATCCACCGGAAAGCTTCGAAGGTACTTGGATATGAAGAATTTAAAGGATCCATTCCGTGTTCTTCGCGGAGTTGCTCAAAGTTACCGTCTGCTTCGGAGAATTCGACCAGATATTGTTTTCTCTAAAGGGGGCTTTGTATCAGTCCCTGTGATTCTTGGTAGCCGCCTGAATCGTATCCCCGTTATCATTCACGAATCGGATATGACACCCGGTCTTGCTAATCGTATCTCAATACCTTTTGCTTCTAAAGTATGTGTAACATTCCCTGAAACGTTAGAACGTCTTCCGAAGCATAAAGCTGAATATACAGGATCCCCGATTCGAGCAGATATTACCCAGGGTCATGCTACTAAAGGAAGGGAAAGGTGTGGGTTTCACAATCTTCTTCCGATTCTATTGGTGATGGGTGGAAGTCTTGGATCACAAGCTATTAATCGCAGGATTAAAGAGGGTCTCGAGGCACTCCTAGTACAATTTCAAATTATACATATTTGCGGAAAAGGGAATATGGATGAGCGTTATAAAGATACCATAGGTTACAAGCAATTCGAATATATCAATGAGGGCTTGGCAGACATTCTTGCCATGGTGGATATTGTGGTATCCCGAGCGGGTGCTAACTCAATTTTCGAGTTTCTAGCCCTAAAGAAGCCGATGCTGCTTATTCCATTAACCTTGCAGGCTAGCCGAGGAGATCAAATACTGAATGCTCAGTCCTTTGAGAAAATGGGTTATTGTCGAGTATTGTATGAAGAAGACGTTTCACAATCCTCACTATATCAAGTTATTATAGACTTGTATAAAGATCGAGCCGCCTATATTGAAAGAATGGAACAAAGTGGAACTACACATAGTGTAAATCATATTATTCAGCTTATCGAGCAAGTAGCAAGCGCAAAGTAAGAAGTGCGCGACATAAGGAGTTGCGTTCGAATATGGGCAGTTGTCACACTCCTATTGAGCTTTACATAACATACTCTATAGCTGTGACAGACTCCCTTAACCCCTGATGAGAAGGAGGTTGGTCCCATGCAACAGGTTATCTCTGCACTCCACAATGAGAACGTTGGCCAAATTCTGCTGAACGAACCTCTGGGTCCTTATACAACTTGGAAAATAGGTGGCCCAGCTGATTATCTATTGATTCCACATTCGAAAGACCAGCTAGTACGTATGGTAAAAATTCTACATGAGCACCAGACGCCTTGGTTTAAGCTGGGAAAAGGTTCGAATGTCCTTGTTACTGATAAAGGCTATCGTGGAATAGTTATTAAGCTAGGTGAAGCACTAGAAACACTTCGGTTTGAAGACTACAAGGTTCATGCTGGAGCAGCATACGGTATGATTAAGCTGGCCGTCATGTCGGGGAAGCAAGGATTAACCGGGCTTGAGTTTGCTGGAGGCATTCCAGGCACTGTTGGCGGGGCCGTCTTTATGAATGCAGGTGCTCATGGGAGCGACATGTCTAGCGTATTAAAATCAGCTGAGGTACTGCTGGATACTGGAGAATTAGTTAAGTTAGGTGTCGATGAATTAGAGTTTTCTTACCGTCATTCCAAGCTCCACGACCTTCAGGCTATCGTTACGGAAGCCGTGTTCGAGCTAGCTCATGGTGATCGTAAGGAAATTGCTGCTGCAATGGCCACCTATAAGGATCGTCGGTTACGAACACAGCCACTACAGTTCGCAGTAGCGGGAAGTGTCTTCCGTAATCCGGAAGGTCATTATGCTGCCAAGCTTATTGAGGAGGCTGGTCTAAAAGGTTATGTTATTGGTGGAGCGGAAGTATCGACACTACACGCTAACTTTATTATTAACAGCGGTCATGCGTCAGCTCAAGACGTTCTCACCCTCATGGGTCATATTCAAGCATGCGTGTACGAGCAGTTTGGTATGCAGTTGATCCCAGAAGTAATGGTGGTGGGTGAACGGTAATACGGAGGTGAGACATTGGAGAAACTAGTCATCGAAGGCGGGAAACCTCTGTCAGGAACAATACGCATACACGGAGCAAAGAATGCAGCATTACCTATTCTGGCTGCTTGTATTATGGCTAAAGGGGTAAATGTCATAGAGAATGTCCCAAAACTATTGGACATCGAGGTGATGCTACAAATATTGGCAGCACTAGGCTGTCGAACGGAGCATTATGAGGATCGAGTTACCTTGGACACGACCGATGTTCGATCGTCCCACATCCCCAAAGAGCTAATGACATTGATGAGATCTTCTATATTCTTAATGGGTCCATTGTTAGCAAGGACAGGAGAAGTCCAGGTGTATCAGCCAGGGGGCTGTGCAATTGGAACTAGAAGAATTGATCTTCATTTAACAGGACTAGAAGCATTAGGAGCGAATATAGAAGAAAAAGAGGGTATGATCATCTGTCGTACTGACCGACTAATTGGTGCGGAAATTATGTTGGATTTCCCAAGTGTTGGTGCTACAGAGAACATTATGATGGCAGCGACAACTGCTGAAGGAACGACCTTTATTCATAATGCTGCCAGGGAGCCCGAGATAGTAGATTTACAGAATATGCTTAATCAGATGGGCGCCAAAATTTCCGGTGCAGGTACAGATACGATAATGGTTGTGGGTGTAGATCGATTAACTGCTTGTCAATATCGAATTATTCCTGATCGTATTGTTGCCGGTACACTAATGGTTGCAGCAGCAGCAACTAGAGGGCATATTATTATTAGGGACGTTAATCCTTCACACCTTACAGCCATCATACATGTATTACGTAGGACTGGTGTTCAAATTACGGTTGACGATGATATAATAAGTGTCAGTTGTAAGGAACGTCCTAAAGCCTTAGAGCGGATTGTGACAGCACCATATCCAGCCTTTCCAACGGATCTGCAAGCGCAAATCATGGTATTCCTTGCATTATCCGATGGTATGAGTATTATAAAAGAAACTATCTTTGAGGGTCGATTTAAGCATATCGGCGAACTCACACACATGGGTGCAGATATTACTCAGGATCTGAATAGTGCCTTTATACGTGGTGTTCCTCGTTTGTATGGTAATACTGTAGAGGCGACAGATCTTAGAGCGGGTGCAGCGATAGTTATTGCAGGTCTCGCGGCTAAAGGTACCACTATCATTGAACAGGTTCATCATATTGATAGAGGCTACGAGCAGATCGATTTGATTCTAAGACATCTCGGTGCAACCATTGATCGGTATTCATCCACAACAACGCTGAAAACGGCTAGCATTTAAATGATCTATTGTACGAAATTATTATTAGTTCAACGGAACTATCCCCTTTTCTCACAGAGGAGTGAGGGGATAGCAAAGCCGATTTCTTGGCTTCTGGAGAGGTGCAGTAGTGGCTAACCAAAGAATTCCTCATTTACGTCAACCAAAGACAAAGAAAAATCATGGTAAAAAAGTGATTTATCTTCTTCTTATTTTTTTTGTTGTGCTGTTAGTTGTTCTTTTCTTTAGATCATCTATTAGTAAAATTAGTAGTATTCAAATAAAAGGTAATCATTATACGGAGCTTAATCAAGTTGGACAAGCATTATCCATAGAGGTCGGGGATTCCTTCTTCTCTGCAAGTAAGGCTCGATTAGAAAAAAGGATTCGGCAGTTAACCAACGTGGAGAGCGCACAGGTAGTTAAACGATTCCCTGGACAAATTCAAGTCAAGATCAAAGAATTTGATGAGGTTGCTCATAATGTTGGGCTTGATGGCAAGATGGAGATTATACTATCTAATGGCAATGTGGTTGTTCCGGTTAGAGGTAAAAGTATGAAGTTAATGCCTGTATTGTCAGGGTGGGAACAACAAATGGACAACCAAAAAAAGTTGAGCGTACAATTAAGAGATATTCCTCAGACGCTATTATCGGATATCTCTCAGATAAAGCCAGATCCAACTCCATCTTACCCCGATCGAATTCGTCTGTATACCCGTTCTCAATTTGAGGTCATTACTACGATTGGATACCTCCCTGACAAAATTGACTATATGCGAGCTATTATTGGTGATAGAGATCCTGGAGAAATCATACTTCTTGAGGCAAACTCTTATCGATCATATAAATCCATTTCCAAGCCTATGGAGAATCCGTAGAAACTACTGAAAAAAACAAGAGGAAACTTTGCGGAATTGATTCGTATAAGTATGAATTAACACTACTAAATCATTTCAATTAGTGTTAAAATTGTTATTGTGTATTTGCGCCCTGCTAGAGTCCAGTTTATGGACAAGCTAGTTATTGTAAGGGCTGCAGCAATCGACAGCTTATGACAATTTCGCAAAAATATTGTAGAATAAAAGAGGGAAACCTTAAACCATGTTGAATAAGTACATATTATCTTTCATTAAAGAGGACACGGCTATGTCGTATTTCATCTATAGTGAATTGGGGGGTGCCACGGGTTGAGCGGCAATGACATCATTGTTAGTTTAGACATCGGTACATCCAAGGTCCGTGCCATCATTGGAGAAATCAATAATGGAGCCATCAATATCATTGGAGTTGGAACCGCTGAGTCTGAAGGTATTCGTAAGGGCGCGATAGTCGATATTGATAAAACCGTCTCGTCGATCCGTAATGCGATTAATCATGCGGAGCGTATGGTAGGCATTCAAATATCGGAAGTATATGTCGGCATTGCAGGTAATCATATTAGTCTGCAAGCTAGCCATGGCGTTGTAGCCGTATCGAATGAGGACAGGGAAATTGGACACGACGATATTGAACGGGTGCTGCAAGCGGCTAAGGTAATTGCCTTACCGCCTGAGAGGGAAATTATCGGAATCGTACCGAAGCAGTATTTGGTAGATGGTTTGGAAGGAATACATGATCCACGAGGTATGATTGGTGTACGCTTAGAGGTAGAAGCGACAATCATAACAGGTGCTAAGACAGCTATTCATAATCTTGTCCGTTGTATTGAGCGGGCTGAGTTACGTTTGTCTGGACTTTTACTTATGTCTTTGGCGGCTGGACAACTAGCCTTATCTAAGGATGAGAAAATGTTAGGTACATGTCTTGTAGACATTGGTGCTGGTGCTACAACAATTTCGGTTTTCGAACAAGGTGACCTCATTGCAATATCTACTTTGCCTGTTGGCGGAGAATTTATTACGAATGATATTTCCATTGGTTTACGAACTCAATCGGAAATTGCTGAGAAGATTAAATTGAAATTTGGGTGTGCAGTGGTAGAAGATGCTGGTGCAGATCAGGTTTTTAAGGTTTCACGGATAGGAAGCAATGCGGATAAGGAATACTCACAGGTAGATCTCTCTAACATTATTGAACCACGGACATCTGAGATTTTTCACTTGATTCGTCAAGAAGTGAAGAAATTAGGTTTCACCGAGCTTCCTGGTGGTTATGTATTAATTGGCGGATCAGTTTCTATGCCAGGTGTAATAACAATTGCCCAGAATGAGCTCCAGGCGTCGGTTAGAATTGCTGTGCCAGATTTTATTGGAGTGAGGGACCCATCATATACAGCTGGAGTAGGTATTATTCATTATGTGACAAAGCATATGCGAATCCGCTCTGCAGGTTATAGTAAGAAATCAGGAAACAAGAAATCAACATCAACAACCGATAAAGAAAGACAAAGCCCGTTCGAAAAATTTAAAAATTGGCTAAGTGAATTTATTTAATCTTTAGAATGGAACATATTCGTGGAGTAGGGAGGACATTGCCTGTTATGTTGGAATTTGATGTAGATATGGACCAAATGGCCAAAATTAAAGTCATCGGCGTAGGTGGCGGCGGTAGTAATGCGGTAAATCGAATGATCGAATTTGGTCTCAAGAATGTAGAATTTATTACTGTAAATACGGATGCTCAAGCACTTCATATGGCGCGTTCAGAGCAGAAGCTACAGATAGGTGAGAAGCTGACACGAGGACTAGGGGCAGGAGCTAACCCCGACGTAGGGAAGAAGGCTGCAGAAGAGTCTCGTGAGGTTATCAATAATACGTTAAGTAATGCGGATATGGTCTTCGTTACGGCTGGAATGGGCGGGGGCACAGGTACCGGTGCTGCAGCAGTAATTGCTGAAATTGCCAGAGAATGTGGAGCGCTTACCGTTGGTGTGGTAACCCGTCCGTTTACCTTTGAGGGACGCAAACGTGCTCTTCAAGCTGAGCAAGGGATTGCTTCATTGAAAGAAAAGGTAGACACACTTATTGTCATCCCTAACGACCGATTACTAGAGATTGTTGACAAGAAAACTCCGATGATTGAAGCGTTCCATGAGGCCGATAATGTATTGCGTCAAGCTGTACAAGGTATCTCTGACTTAATTGCTGTTCCAGGACTTATCAACCTAGACTTTGCAGATGTGAAAACCATTATGACCGAGCGAGGCTCAGCTCTAATGGGTATCGGAACAGCTTCAGGTGAGAACCGTGCTGCTGAGGCAGCCAAAAAAGCAATTATGAGTCCACTACTTGAAACATCCATAGAAGGCGCACGTGGTGTTATTATGAACATTACTGGTGGTTCTAATCTTAGCCTTTATGAAGTTAACGAAGCAGCAGAAATTGTCATAGCCGCATCTGATCCAGATGTGAATATGATATTCGGAGCTATTATCGATGAGGAGATGAAGGAAGAGATTAAGGTGACCGTTATCGCCACTGGATTTGAGCATAAAGCCTATATTCCTCAAGATCGTCGACCTACTACTACGAATCATTCACAGCAGCCGAGCCAACCTACTCAATCGGAGTCTAACGAGTCTAAACCCTCTACACTTCGTCCTTTCGGTTCTCAGCCTTCCAATGATCAATTGGATATTCCAACCTTCTTACGTAACCGTGGCAAACAATCCATGGATGACTAGTAGCAAGACATATTAATGATTGGCCAATATCAAGAGGCTTTCCAAGTCGGTATTATGACGACGAGGATGGTCTCTTTTTTTGGGCATATCAGAAAAAAATTATAAAACTACTCTAAATATTTACGATAAACGCACCCGTTCTTTGAAGACGGCATAGCCGTTTTATCCTTAGTTAATTGTGTCTTAAAAGTATGTTTTTCCGACAGCGTGTTCCGACAGTCTTTGAAAATTGCTTGGGATATACTAGGGTCAGTCCGAGGGAGACGGGAAGGGCATCTTCATGAAATCAGTCAGCGTATATTTGGATCTGATTTTTCTTACCAATGTATTATTCGATGCAGCGATGTTAATGGTGACGGCGGGGATAAGGCGTACAGAAATTCGATATTGGCGAATTTTTACGGCATCTATCGTCGGAGCACTTTATACCATTCTTATGTTTTTCCCTGCTTTCTCTTTACTATTTACAGTTATTTTTAAAATTGGTTTTTCTCTCATGCTCGTGTATATCGCTTTTGGATTTAGGAGTCTTCAGTATTATATGCGCAACGTTGGGATGTTCTATCTTATCCACTTTGCCACAGCTGGTTCTGTGTTCGCTGTACATTATTTGCTTTTGTCCTCTGGAGAGATGATGAGTGGAATACTACTATCTCCATCTGGCTCTACAGCGTTTGCTGTAGAGAGTGGATTATGGATGGCTGTTCCGGTATTTATTGGATCCCTTTATTTTTTTCGCTCCGTATTCAAATCCTCACTAAGAACCGAAGCTATAACAACCTACACAGCGGATGTTCGTGTAGAAATCGATGAGACGATTAGATGCTGTAAGGGATTAATAGATACTGGGAACCAATTATATGACCCATTAACTCGAACCCCTGTTATGGTTATGGATTGCGAGCAGTGGCAAGACAGTCTACCAGAAATGTGGATTAGGCGAATTCGTAGCAATGAAGTGGATTTGATCATATCTGACATGGACGAGAAAGAGTTTGTATGGAGCGATCGTCTTAGACTAATTCCATATCGGGGCATTAATCGAGGAACTCAATTTATGCTAGCACTTAAACCGGACAAGGTGGTGATTACCATACATCAGAAAACATATGAACCCAAGAAGGTGCTCATCGCGCTTGATGGAGGAAAATTGAGTGCGAATGGAAGTTATCAAGCTCTCGTCCATCCAATGTTAATAGAGTAGTTTAGCGTATTCATCAAAAACTTAGCTTATGCTTACGAAGTAGTTTTGTTAGATTGCCTTACTTTGTAAGCAATATGCTACACAAAACTTAGCCTATGCTTCCGAAGTAGTTTTATCGACTACTAGCGTACTCATCAAAAACTTAGCTTATGCTTACGAAGTAGTTTTGTTAGATTGCCTTACTTTGTAAGCAATATGCTACACAAAACTTTTAGGGGGACTCCAAGTGTTATTGAAGTGGAAATTAGTATTGAAGATCTACTATTTGCGGATGTTATATCAAATTGGACTTAAAAGTGACGAACTTTACTACATAGGTGGTAGTGAGGCTTTACCTCCCCCCTTAAGCAGGGATGAGGAAGTCTACCTGCTAGAACAATTACCTAAGGGTGATGCGGCTATTCGAGCAGTATTAATTGAGCGGAATTTACGACTCGTCGTTTATATAGCAAGGAAGTTTGAGAATACCGGAATTAATATTGAAGACCTTGTATCGATTGGGGCCATAGGGTTAATCAAAGCGGTCAATACCTTTGATCCTGAGAAAAAAATCAAGCTAGCCACTTATGCATCACGATGTATTGAGAACGAAATTCTCATGTATTTACGCAGAAATAGCAAGCTAAGGACGGAAGTCTCCTTTGATGAACCCCTGAACATTGATTGGGATGGTAATGAATTGTTGTTATCCGATGTACTTGGGACAGATAATGATATAATCTATCGTAATATTGAGGAGCAAGTGGATCGTAAGCTATTAAAAAAAGCGCTTGGAAAGCTATCGGAGCGAGAACGTCTAATCATGGAATTACGGTTTGGACTTCAAGATGGTGAAGAAAAAACACAAAAAGACGTGGCAGATATGTTGGGTATTTCGCAATCTTATATCTCCCGCTTAGAGAAGCGCATTATTAAAAGATTGCGCAAGGAATTTAATAAGATGGTCTAAAAGCAAAGGAATAAAAAGACCGACCTCGGGGATAATTAACATTAATGTTTCTCCTTGGGAGGTATTCATAAGATGCGTAATAAAGTCGAAATTTGTGGTGTTGATACCGCGAAGCTACCTGTATTAAACAACGCAGAGATGCGCGGGTTGTTCGTGGAATTACAAACCCTTAATGATCGATCGGCTAGAGAGAAACTGGTTAATGGCAATCTTCGTCTTGTATTAAGCGTCATTCAACGATTTAATAATCGTGGCGAGTTTGTGGATGATTTGTTCCAGGTTGGTTGTATTGGACTGATGAAAGCAATCGATAATTTTGACTTGGGTCAGAATGTGCGGTTCTCCACGTATGCAGTACCTATGATTATAGGGGAGATACGTCGCTACTTACGCGATAATAATCCAATTCGTGTGTCACGTTCACTTAGAGATATTGCTTATAAAGCCTTGCAGGTGCGCGATATGTTAACCAATAGGAACAGCCGGGAACCTACAATTATGGAAATTGCTGAAGAGTTGAATGTTCCGAAGGAAGATATAGTTTTTGCTTTAGATGCCATACAAGACCCAGTGTCTTTGTTCGAACCGATATATCACGATGGGGGAGACCCCATATATGTTATGGATCAAATTAGTGATGATCGCAACAAGGACGTTTCTTGGATAGAGGAAATTGCTCTAAGAGAGGGTCTTCGAAAGCTCAATGCAAGGGAAAAAATGATTCTCTCTATGAGATTCTTTGAGGGCAAAACCCAAATGGAGGTTGCCGATGAAATCGGAATATCTCAAGCACAGGTATCAAGACTAGAAAAATCCGCCATTTCACAAATGCAGAAGCATGTAAAATCACAATAACCACAAAGAGCTACAAATAATGAGCCGTCCAGTAATTTGCTGGATGGTTTATTTGTTATTACGGGCATTTTATGGTCTGCGTACATATACTATGGAATAAGCAAATAATAATAACTAGCTATAGAAGATACGTTCTCATCCTTGCTAAGAAGGGAAACGTGGTGCTCCAGTGAAAATATCCGATTTTCAGACGAAGGATGTTATAAATATAGTTGATGGTAAGAAGCTCGGCCAGATTAGCGACCTTGAGCTGGATTTAAGGCAGGGGCGAATTGAATCGATAGTTGTTCCTAATGGAAGCCGATTTTTCGGTATGTTTGGTGGAGGGACCGAATTAATTATTCCCTGGAAGAATATTATTAAAATTGGTTTGGATGTGGTTTTAGTTAAACTAGATGAAGGTAGAGCCTATCAAAGCGAAGATAACGAGATTGTTCATGATTATTCGCGTTCATATCGTGCTAGGGAATAGTCATTTATGATAAACTAATGGGAATTAATTTAGGGTAGGGTGATGGAAGCGTGGAGGCTTTTGTAAATGAAAATCATAAGGACCAATCTTTACGACTAGATGCTTGGATGGACAAGTATCAGGATTTATCGGTTGGGTTTACTTCTAGAATGGGTGGGGTCAGCCAGGTCCCCCTAGATTCTTTAAATTGTGCACTTCACGTGGGTGATCAAATTGAAGATGTTATAACTAATCGACAGATACTTACGAAAAGCGCTGGTTTTAGATTCGATGCTTGGACCTGTGCCGAGCAAGTACATGGCAATACTGTAAAGAGGGTTAGTTTATTGAATAGGGGTGCCGGTAGACATTCGCGGCAGCAAGCAGTTCAGGACTGTGATGCACTTATCTGTAATGAATCCGGGATAATGCTTGCTGCTTTTTTTGCGGACTGTGTACCTTTGTACTTCCTTGATCCTGTTAATAAAGCTATTGGATTGGCACACGCAGGCTGGAAGGGGACAGCATTACAGATCGCGGAACGAACAATCGAAGCGATGTCCAAGGAATATGGAAGTCAACCCGCAAACCTGCTTGCTGCTATTGGTCCTTCGATTGGTGTATGCTGTTATGAGGTGAATGACCAGGTTATTGAAAAGCTAGATTGTGAACCCCCGACTAAGCAGGAAAATGGTCGTTACATGCTGGACTTGAAAGATACAAACCGACAGTTTATGATAAGAGCAGGAATATTACCTGTAAACATCGAAATATCTGAGTGGTGTACAAGCTGTAATACCGACTTATTCTTCTCTCATAGAGCTGAGAACGGAAGGACCGGTAGGATGACCGCTTGGATTGGTTGGAAGGATGAGGTGACAGAATAACCATTGTCTCTGAAGGAACAAATTTCCCGTGTTGAAGAGCGGATACAATTAGCCTGTAAACGAGCCGGGCGTAATCGTGATGACATCCAAATTATTGGTGTAACCAAATATGTGGATTTATCATGTACGCGTGATGTACTTAAAAGTGGCATTCATCACCTCGGTGAGAATCGTTGGCAGAATGCCAAGGAGAAGTGGGAAGAGATTGGCGATGAGGCGACTTGGCATTTCATTGGTCATTTGCAGACGAATAAAACCAAAGATGTAGTTGGTCGTTTCGCATATATTCATTCGTTAGATCGAATCGCTCTTCTGCAGGAGCTTGATAAGAAGGCTGCTCAAATGAACGTGACCATTCAGGCTTTTATCCAGGTGAATATATCTGGGGAGGAATCCAAATATGGATTAACTCCTGATCAGCTATTCCCTTTCGTTACTGAGACAAATTTATATCCTCATGTTAGAATCGTTGGTCTAATGACGATGGCTCCACATGAGGCTAATCCAGAGGATACTAGACCGGTATTCCAAGGTCTTCGTATGCTGAGAGATGAACTAAACGAGCGTGCAATCATCGAGCATACTATCGATCACCTGTCGATGGGGATGTCCAATGATTATGAAATTGCAATTGAGGAAGGTTCGACATGGCTAAGATTGGGTTCGATATTATTCGCTGAATAAAGCCATATGGAGGTTTGGAGGATGAAGGTAATGAGCAAGCTATGGGGTTTCTTAGGTCTTCAGGAAGAAGAAGAATTAATCGAACGGGTACGTGTAGAGGATCCTGATTCCGAGGCGGAGTACAACTTTGCCGACCAGCGTAAGAATAAAGGCAATGTTGTCGGTTTACCTACAACGAAGCCTACAAAGATGGTACTTAGTGAACCACGCTCTTATGAGGATACACAAGAAATTGCCGATCAGCTTCGATTACGTCGACCCGTATTAGTTAATTTACAGAGAGTTAGACAGGATCAGGGTACGAGAATTGTTGATTTTCTTAGCGGGACGGTATATGCATTGAATGGTGGCATCAGTAAGGTAGGTCAGAATATTTTCTTATGCACACCAGAAACGGTTGAGATACAGGGAGCAATAACAGAAATAATGGATGGGGATATAGACTACAAGAAATCGAGGTGAGATCATATTGGCTACAATTGCAAGCTTTCTATGGACGCTTGAGAATATTTATTTTTTCATGCTAATCGCTTATGTTCTATTGTCGTGGCTTCCGAACGCTCGTGAAAGTTTTGTCGGAGAGCTACTTGCCAAGCTAGTTGAGCCTTATTTAGCACCTTTCCGCCGCTTTATACCACCAATAGGTGGAATGATTGACATCTCGCCGATTGTCGCATTATTCGCTTTGAAATATGTCGTAATGGGAATCATTGCGATTCTCGACTTGTTCATTCCGTAGATGAATTCAAGCATCCTATCGCACTTTCACCCGGACGAACGCGGCTTTGTTGAGAAAATGGTGGATTGGCTTGAACGCTCGGCGGCACAGCATCAATTAAAGCGAACAGATTTCCTTGATCCGAGGCAAGCACATATTCTAGAAACACTTGTCCGACGTTATCCTGACTTGCTAATGAAGCTGGACGGTGGTTACCCTCAAGCAGAGCGCCAAAGGGCCATCATCGCCCCTGACTATATGGATATAGAAAGTCAAGACATAGGTATACGCTTATTGGATATTGAATCCAACGATTCGAAGATATCCGAGCTTGATCATGGTGACTATCTTGGCTCTATGCTAGGACTAGGATTGAAAAGAGAGAAGATTGGTGATCTACATGTATCTGACCGAGGCTGCCAATGCTTAGTCACAGAAGAGCTTGCAGATTTTATTGATTTGCATTTACAACAGGTCCATCGTCTTCATGTCATGACCTCAATCGTGCCGTTAGATCAATTAGATCCTATTATTCCCAAACTACAGGAGATGAATCTATCTGTCGCATCTATGCGACTAGATGGGATCGTCTCTGATGTATGCAGGTTAAGTCGGGCGAAGGTAATGATTCCTATCAAAGCTGGCCGCTGTAAGGTGAACTGGAAGGTCGAGGAAGACCCTTCCCGTCCTCTAGTGGAAGGAGATACAATCTCCATGAAGGGCTTTGGTCGATTTGTCCTGACAACCGTTCAAGGCGAAACCAAAAAGGGAAGAATTAGAATTACAATTGCAAAATATGTATAGAACTTATTCGAATGTTGCAGGATTTCGAGTAATACTGTCGAAAACAGATAACATATGCTTACAAAGTTTCATCATGTGTCGCGCAATCATTTCATACAAAACTTTTAGATTATGCTTACGAGGTAGTTTTTACGATTGCTCGCGCAATCATTTCATACAAAACTTTTAGGAGGTTATACCAATGCCTTTAACGCCGTTGGACATACATAACAAGGAATTCTCCCGCAGAATGCGGGGCTATGATGAGGATCAAGTAAATGAATTTTTAGATCAGATTATTAAGGATTACGAAGGACTTATCCGTGAGAATAAGGAATTACAAACTTCTTTGACTTCCATTGAAGAAAGGCTCGGTCACTTCACGAACATTGAAGAGACACTTAGTAAATCAATTATTGTAGCTCAGAATGCAGCTGATGATCTAAAGAGCAATGCAAAGAAAGAATCCCAGCTGATCATTCGAGAGGCAGAGAAGAATGCTGACCGGATTATCAATGAATCATTAGCCAAGTCTCGTAGGATTGCAATCGAGATGGAAGAGCTGAAGAAACAATCGATGATCTATCGCACCCGATTCCGGTCACTACTGGAGGCGCAAATCGAAATTCTCAAGGAAGAAAGTTGGGACTCCCTAGAAGCCATCGATGTCCCGCAGCTTAGTAGCGAGCAGAATTGACAATGAGGTAACAATTCGTTATATTTATTGCAATGTAAATGATGACCAAAGCGTTGATTGGGATAAGTACATGGTTGATTTGAACCTTAGCGAGTCGGGAATTGGTGTAAGCCCGATGTTCGAACACGATGGAATATCACCCAAGAGCACCTCTTGAAACTCGGAAGAAGAACTTTTCTTCTGCGAACTAGGGTAGGTCGGCTGATTACCGTTAAACAATCTTCGAGTGATGAAGGTTTAATTACTTCATTATGAGGGTGGTACCGCGAGAGAACCGCTTCTCGTCCCTTTTTTTGGGATGAGGAGCTTTTTTGTTTTTCATTTAAGCATATGCTTACGAAGTAGTTTTATCGACTGCTTAAAACTTTAGAGGAGTGATCGTAAAGTGGATTATGGAAAATCGTTAAATTTACCACAAACCGAATTCCCCATGCGTGGCAATCTGCCGCAAGCGGAGCCTAAGATGCAAATGTGGTGGGATGAAATTGATATTTATGACAAAGTAAGAGAGCATCGTAATGGAAAACCGAAATTCATTCTGCATGATGGACCTCCATTCGCGAATGGTGACATTCATATTGGGCATGCTCTGAATAAATTGTTGAAGGATTTCATTGTTCGCTATCAAACGATGAAAGGCTTTGATGCCCCATATATTCCAGGTTGGGATACACATGGATTACCGATTGAGCAGGCAATATCCAATAGTGGCAAGGTAGATCGCAAGAAAATGAGCGTGTTAGATTTCCGTAATGCGTGTAGAGATTATGCTTTAAATTGGGTTGATAAACAGCGTCTAGGATTTAAGCGTTTGGGCATCCGAGCTGATTGGGAGAACCCTTATATAACACTTCATCCACAATATGAAGCTCAGCAAATTCGCGTATTTGGTGAGATGTTCAAGAAGGGCTCTATTTATAAAGGATTAAAGCCGGTTTACTGGTCTCCGTCCTCAGAGAGTGCTTTAGCGGAAGCGGAGATTGAATATAAGGAAAAAACCTCGGCTTCTATTTATGTAGCGTTTGATGTGAAGGACGGTAAGGGGATTTTGCCAAGTGATGCAGCAATAGTTATATGGACCACAACCCCTTGGACATTACCGGCTAACCTAGGGATTAGTGTACATCCCGAATATGATTATGTCGCTGTAGAGGTTAACGATAAAAAGTATGTGCTTGCCGAGGGAATGCTGGAGCAAGCTGCTAAGCAGATAGGCTGGGATGAATTTAAGATCGTTGGTACTTGGAAAGGTGAGGCACTGGAGTATGTAGTATGCCAGCATCCTTTCTATGAGCGTAATTCAATCGTAATGATTGGTGATCACGTTACGTTAGAAGCTGGAACAGGTTGTGTTCATACCGCACCTGGACATGGTGAAGAGGACTTTGCCATTGGCCAAAAATATAAGATTGGTGTGCTATGTCCTGTGGACGATCAAGGTAAATTCACGAATGAAGCTCCGGGATTTGAAGGGGTATTCTACGATAAAGCGAATGCCATGATCACAGAAATACTGAAGGAGTCTGGTAAGTTACTGCATCTATCCTTCATACAGCATCAATATATGCACGATTGGAGAACGAAGAAGCCGGTTATATACCGAGCTACCGAGCAATGGTTTGCTTCTGTTGATAAATTTCGTCAGCAAATGCTCGATCAGATCAAGCAGGTTAAATGGACACCTGCTTGGGGCGAAACCCGTTTGCATAACATGATTGCTGATCGAGGAGATTGGTGTATATCCCGTCAACGCGCTTGGGGTGTACCTATCCCTATCTTCTATTGTCGAGATTGCTCTACTCCGCTTGCTACCGAGGAAACCATTAGTCATGTAGCTGATCTATTCGAGCATGAGGGTTCTAATGCATGGTTTGCCTATGAAGCTGAGAAACTTATGCCTGCTGGGACTGCCTGTTCATCTTGTGGTGGTATTAAATTCCGCAAGGAAACAGACATTATGGATGTCTGGTTTGACTCTGGCTCAAGTCATATGGCAGTACTCGAAACTAGGCCTGAATTAAGCTGGCCTGCTGATCTATATTTGGAAGGTTCTGACCAATACCGCGGTTGGTATAACTCATCATTGATTACTGGTGTTACTGTACGTGGCGAGTCACCTTATCGTGCCATTCTAAGTCACGGCTTTACCTTAGATGGAGAAGGACGTAAAATGTCCAAATCGATTGGTAATACCGTCGATCCGCTAAAGGTTTGTGGATCATTGGGAGCAGATATACTACGTCTTTGGGTAGCTTCCGTTGATTATCAGGAGGATGTTCGTATCTCGGATAACATTCTAACCCAAACGACTGAGGTTTATCGCAAAATAAGGAATACACTCCGATTCCTATTAGGTAACTTGAGTGATTATAATCACGAACAAGATGCTGTTCCTCATGAAGCAATGAACGATTTGGATAAGTATGCCATGAATCGATTACATCGGATGATTGAACGTGTAACAAAGGCTTATGACAAATATGAGTTTCATGTTGTGTATCAAGCCATTCACCATTTCTGTGCAGTTGAAATGAGTGCTTTCTATCTCGATATCGTGAAGGACCGATTATATGCAACGCGTTCGAGCGACTCGTCTAGGAAAGCTAGTCAGACGGTACTCTACGAAGCATTAACAGCGATAACTAAGCTAATTGCTCCTATATTGCCTCATACAGCCGATGAAGTCTGGAGGTTTATCCCAGGTGTTGATGGGCTTAGTGTTCAGCTTACTGATCTTCCAATAGCCGACACCTCGATTTTCAATCTGGAGAAAGAGCAGCTATGGGGCCAGTTCATTGAGCTACGGGAGGGTGTATTCAAAACGTTAGAGCAAGCCCGTCAGGATAAATTAATTGGAAATTCTCTTAGCGCTTGTGTACACGTGTATCCGAACGAAGAAGCATATAAGCTGCTACAGAGCTTTGATCCACTGGATAACCTATTCATTGTGTCCCAAGTTAAAGTTTATGCTCCAGGCACGGCTTCTCCGGAAACGGCTACAAAGTTCAAGCAATGTGCTGTGAACGTCACTGTAGCCGATGGTGAGAAGTGTGAACGTTGTTGGATCGTAACGACGGACATCGGTTATCATGCTGAGCATCCAACGATCTGTAAGAGGTGTTCAGAGGTAATTAGCTAGTTGTAACTTAATCAAACCTTCTTTCATCTTCATCATGTATCGGATATCGTTCTACTTCCAAAGTATGGTCACCTTCTTCACCTGCCATATATTTGTAGTATTCGTTATTACGGAAAATCATCGTTGAATTTCCGTACATATCCGTTCCCAAGAAACTTTCGAGGGCTTCGACATAACCGACATTCTCATCTGATTCGATGTAAAGATTATTGTAGTCCAATGATTCTCGATCTTCTGCCATAGCCGGTGAATCGGAGTTACCCCAGCTTTCAACAATTTGCCAAGCGTCCTCGCCATCGAATTGTGTCTGATCATCACGTTCATCTAAGCTTGTTCGTCCGAATGGGGGAGTTAAGAACTCCTCCTCAACAGGACGTCCTAGCGAGATATCTTGATTAGGTGCGTGTTTAATACAATAAGCCGTCCAAGGGAGAGCTTCCAAACGAGCATAAGGAATAGGCTGCCCACAGGATAGACAAATTCCGTATGTCCCGGATTCCATTTGCTCAAGAGCGGTATTTACTTCTTCTAAGTTATGCTCTGTATTCTCATTAAGAGCGATATCTTTACCACGCTCAAACCATTCGCTTCCGTGATCGGCTGGATGATTGTCGTAGAAGCTCAGCTCCCTGATCGAGTCGCGCATCGATTCATTCAATCCATAATGCTCATTCTGCTCTAATGTCTGCTCGATTTCATTTTTACGTTCCTTCAGCTGTTTCAGTAGTCGTTTTTGTTGTTTTTCAGTTAATCGCATAATTGATTAGGCCCCTTTCTACCTTAGAATCTGTTATTAGGGTGCTCGTATTGAAGCATTTTCTCACAAGGTAATTCCTTGTATGAAAGCCAATTATAATGGCTTCAACGCAATTGGACGGTTAAAGTCGGATTATGCTACAATGGGCAAATGAAGTTTGAAGTTGGAGGCAGTTCAAGCATGTATTATTTGATTGCATTAGTTATTTTTTTATTCGATCAATTGACCAAGTGGTTAATAAAAACAAGGATGGAAATTGGTGATGTCCATCCCGTATGGGGAGATTTTTTTGTCATTACCTCTCATCGTAATAAGGGTGCAGCCTTCGGGATTTTACAAGGGCAGCAGGTATTTTTTCTTATCATAACCGTTGTGTTTGTAATTGGGATTTTTTATTACTTACACAAGACAATTAAGATGGGTTACAAGCGTGTCCCCCTTGCTCTAAGCTTAATGCTAGGAGGAGCTATAGGTAATTTCTTGGATAGAGCTTTATATGGTGAAGTGGTCGATTTCTTGCAATTCAACTTCAATTTCTCAGTCTTTGGTTGGAAAATTGATTACATATATCCTATCTTTAACATAGCTGATGCAGCTATCGTGTCCGGTACAATATTGATTTTGTTCGACTCTTTGGTAACATGGAGACGCGAAATAAAAGAGGCCAAGCTAGCTGAGGCAACCAGGAAGGAAACAACAACCAATGACCCTGAGTGACTTAGATACACAAGAAACCATGGAATGGGAAGTAGATGAACACACAGCTGGAGAGCGTCTGGACAAATTCGTAACAGAATCTGTATCCGACGAAATTTCAAGATCTCAGGTCCAGCTCTGGATTAAAGATGGCTGTGTCATGGTGAATGACAAGATAGCCAAATCTAATCATCGCCTTGAAGTAGGAGAAAAAATTGAGCTTACTGTCCCTGAAGCTGTTGATTCTGTCATTGTACCTGAGGACATTCCATTAGACATTGCCTATGAAGACAAGGATCTCATTGTTGTAAACAAGAGCAGAGGTATGGTCGTACATCCAGCAGTTGGACATAGCTCTGGAACATTGGTCAATGCGTTGATGTTCCATTGCAAGGATCTTTCTGGAATTAATGGAGAATTACGTCCAGGTATCGTACATCGAATAGACAAGGATACATCAGGTCTTATGATGGCGGCGAAGAATGACAAGGCGCATATTTCACTCTCTAATCAATTGAAGGAGCATTCAGTTACACGTAAGTATATGGCGATCATCCATGGGCATTTACCTCATGACCAGGGAACGATTGATGCACAGATTGGACGAGACCCTAGAGACCGTAAGCTGTTCGCCGTTAATACCAATATTGGTAAGAGGGCGGTTACACACTTCCGAGTACTAGAACGTTTCCCGGATTATACGGTGGTGGAGCTTCAATTAGAGACAGGACGAACTCACCAAATTCGTGTACACATGAAGTTCATTGGACACCCCATTGTAGGTGACCCCGTTTATGGACGGACTAAGGGAGTGACCATGAATGGACAAGCGTTGCATGCGGCAATTTTGGGTTTCATTCATCCCACTTTAAATACCTACATGGAATTTGAAGCGCCTCTACCCGAGGATATGAACCGAGTGTTAGAGAATCTGCGCAATATGTAGAAAATTAATGCTGTAGTGGTAGTTTTTTCGATCATCATCGTGGTCGCATAAATAAACATTTAGGAGAGAAGAATATGACTAAAATCAATCAAAATTATTTACAATTACAGGGGAGCTACTTATTCTCCGAAATCGCAAAAAGAAGAACAAAGTACATGTCTGATAATCCTGAGGCTCAAATCATTAGCTTGGGAATAGGCGATGTTACCCGTCCTTTGCCAGATGCAATTATACAAGCTATGCACAAAGCGGTTGATGAGTATTCTAGCAGTAATACATTCCGTGGATATGGTCCTGAGCAAGGATATGATTTCTTACTTCAGGCCATTGTGGACCATGATTATAAAGAACGTGGAGTAGAGATAGCGACCAACGAAGTATTCGTTAGTGATGGCTCTAAATGTGATGTAGGTAATATTCAGGAAATTTTTAGCTTGGATAGTGTGGTTGCTGTAATGGACCCTGTATATCCTGTTTATGTGGATACGAATGTAATGGCAGGTCGCTCTGGTGACTTTAACAAGGATACGAACCGTTATAATAATATTGTATATTTACCTACTAATGCGGAGAATAAATTTAAGCCAGACTTGCCTAAACAGAAGGTCGATCTTATCTATCTATGCTACCCGAACAATCCAACAGGTATGACATTAACAAAGGATGAGCTTAAGGTCTGGGTAGATTATGCACGTGAGCATAAATGTATTATACTATTCGATTCCGCTTATGAAGCTTATATTCAGGAAGAGGATGTCCCTCATAGCATATATGAAATCGAGGGAGCTAATGAAGTAGCTATTGAATTCCGCAGTTTCTCCAAGACAGCAGGATTTACCGGAGTTAGATGTGCTTACACAGTAGTGCCTAAAGCTCTTAAGGCATATGATAACGATGGTAACGCTGTAGCCTTGAATGATCTATGGAATCGACGACAAACGACTAAATTTAACGGCTGCTCTTATATTACTCAACGTGGTGCAGCTGCTGTTTATTCCGAAGAAGGCCATGAGCAGATCAGAGGTCTTGTGGATTATTACATGGGTAATGCGAATGTAATTCGGCAAGGATTAACCGATCTTGGACTTGAAGTATTCGGTGGTGTGAATGCACCATACATCTGGTTACGCACACCGAATGGACTAGGTTCATGGGAATTTTTTGATAAATTAATTAATGAAGCAAGCATAGTCGGAACACCGGGAGTTGGCTTCGGACAGAGCGGACAGGGCTACTTCCGTCTAACGGCTTTTGGAAGTCGGGAGAACACAGAAATGGCTGTAGAACGAATGAAAACCCTGAAATTTTAATTGACTTCTCATGTCGAAACTGGGATAATCTACTTTAGCTAACATATACCTTTAATTCAGTCCAGAGAGACTGGTAAGGTTTCGAAATGATCCATCGCTGATTTGTCGTATAATGGGATATCATGATCTAATGTGCTTGGCACACCCATTATCACGAATCTGAGTGTGAGAATCCGAAGCTCTCTGCCAAACTGGCAGGGAGCTTTTATGCTGAGGGGGCGCGAGAACAGTATGAATGAGAAGCTTGAGATTATGGATGAAATCGCTATTCGTCGCGCACTCACTCGTATTGCACACGAAATTCTGGAGAAGAACAAAGGGGTCAAGGATATCGTGCTGGCAGGCATCCGAACGAGAGGTGTTTTCCTAGCAAGACGGATTTCAACCATTATTAGCACGATCGAACAAATGAGTATGATTCTTCCGGTCACAGAGGTAGATGTCACTAGCTATCGTGATGATCTTCTGGATAAAGCCCTAATTAGCAAGCCATCTTCAGAAGATAGAATATCGGTAGAAGGTAAGAAAATTATTCTCTTCGATGACGTTCTCTACACAGGAAGAACCGTTAGAGCAGCTATGGACGCGTTAATCGACCAAGGTAGGCCTGAGATGATCCAGCTAGCTGTTCTGGTGGATCGAGGACATAGAGAGCTACCTATTCGACCCGATTACATCGGCAAGAATGTTCCAACATCGAGAGTAGAGCTAATAGATGTACGCTTAAGTGAAATAGATGGAATTGATCAAGTGATCATTACGCGTTAAGGATTGATCATCGCGCAGCATGTGAGCGTAACTATAAGAGGAGTGAAGCATGAATGGGCATCTGGATCGTCAATGGTAAGGTGGTTGAATCGACAAGTGGGCAACTCGTGGCAACGAACATCCTCATTGAGGATGGTAAAATTCAGGCTATGGTAAGCCCAGAGTCAGGACTAATCGATCGGAACAAGCATGAAGTAATTGATGCTCAAGGCGCACTCGTATCTGCCGGCTTGATCGATATGCATGTACATCTAAGAGAGCCAGGCTTCGAGCATAAAGAGACGATAGCAACAGGGGCATTATCTGCAGTAAAGGGTGGTTTCACCACCATTGCTTGTATGCCGAATACCCGACCGACGATTGATTCCGCCCAGGTTCTGGAGAGCATCTATGAGAAAGCTAAGGATGCAGGTCTAGCAAGAGTATTATCTTATGCTTGTATAACGAAGAATGAGCTTGGACGTGAGCTAACTGATTTTGCAGAACTTAAGGCAGCAGGCGCAATTGGATTTACTGATGATGGTGTAGGTGTGCAGAGTGCTCAGATGATGAAGGACGCAATGGCCTTAGCAAAGAGCATCGAGCTTCCAATTATTGCACATTGTGAAGATGATACGCTGATTGCAGGTGCACCTGTCTCCGAAGGCGTCTTCGCTCGTAAACATGGTTTAAAGGGCATTCCGAATGAAGCTGAAGCCATTCATGTAGGTCGTGATATTCTGTTGGCTGAAGCGACGGGCGTGCACTATCATATATGCCATGTTAGCGCTGAACAATCTGTACGACTAATTAGACTGGGTAAGCAATGCGGGGTTAAAGTAACAGCCGAGGTATGTCCGCACCATCTACTATTATCCGATGAGGATATCCCAGGAATGGATGCCAATTGGAAGATGAACCCGCCACTAAGATCAAGACAGGATGTTGAAGCGGTGATTGCGGGTCTAGAGGATGGTACGATTGATATGATCGTAACGGACCATGCGCCTCACTCAGCTGAAGAAAAGGCCAAAGGAATGATGCTAGCACCATTCGGAATCGTTGGCTTCGAGACAGCATTCCCCTTGTTATATAGTAAATTTGTATTAACTGGACGATGGACACTTCAATTCTTGCTGGACCGAATGACAATTAAACCAGCACAGGTTTTTGGATTGCCATCAGGAGTTCTTGAGCCAGGTCGTGAAGCTGATATAACCATTATAGATTTGGATCAAGAGTTGATTGTTGACCCTACAACTTTCTTAAGTAAAGGTCAGAACACACCATTCACTGGTTGGAAGCTGCAAGGCTGGCCTACTACAACAATCGTGGGTGGCAAAGTCGTTTGGTCATCGAATCAACGTAAAAGAAAAGGAGGGGTCTAAATAATGAAAGCAATACTACTGCTTCAGGATGGAACTATTTTTACGGGTAAAGGGTTCGGCGCTATGACAGATTCGGTTGGTGAGGTTGTGTTTAATACGAGTATGACAGGGTATCAAGAAGTTATGTCTGACCCATCCTATTGTGGACAAATTGTTACGATGACCTACCCTTTGATTGGAAATTATGGAGTTGCACGTGATGACTTTGAGTCCGTGCGCCCTTTTATACACGGTTTTATCGTTCGTGAGCATGAAGAGGTGCCAAGTAACTGGCGGGCAGAATACTCACTAGACGAGCTACTTAAGGAATATGGCATTCCGGGCATCAGTGAAATTGATACACGTATGCTGACGCGGATACTTCGACATCATGGGACAATGAAGGGTGTTATTAGTACATCTGGTAAATCTATAGAGGAATTGCAGCAATTACTGGATCAAACACCACTACTCATTAATCAAGTAGAGCGTGTCTCCACCAAAAGTGTGTTTGGTGCACCAGGCCAAAAAGAGCGGGTTGTACTCGTGGACTTTGGTTCCAAAAGTGGTATTCTACGCGATCTAACATCACGTGGCTGCGACGTAGTCGTTGTTCCACAGGATACTACGGCTGAGCAAATTCGCAGACTTCGGCCTGACGGTATCTTGCTCTCGAATGGTCCTGGCGATCCTAAGAGTGTACCTCATGCCGTTGCTATGATCCGTGAATTACTAGGTGAGCTACCGATTTTTGGGATTTGTCTAGGTCACCAGCTCTTCGCTTTAGCTTGTGATGCAGATACGATTAAGTTGAAATTCGGACATCGAGGCGGTAATCATCCAGTGAAGGATTTGGCTACAAATCGTTGTTACATCACCTCACAGAATCATGGGTACACGGTTGATGAGGATTCTGTTATAGGAACCGAACTTATTATTACACATATTAACAATAATGACCGATCCATAGAAGGTTTAAAGCATCAACGATTCCCAGCATTCTCCGTGCAATACCATCCAGAGGCGTCACCAGGACCTTATGATTCGAGTTATCTATTCGATGAATTTCTTAAATTAATCAGTGATTGGAAGAGTGCGAATCCTGTATTGCCCAAGCAAGCTCTATTCACTGAGAAGGCATTGAAGGCTGTCGATAATACGAGAGGAGAAATGACGTATGCCCAGAAATAATACACTCAAGAAAATTCTCGTCATCGGCTCCGGTCCAATTGTTATTGGTCAAGCAGCTGAATTTGACTATGCGGGTACTCAGGCCTGTCAAGCTCTAAAAGAAGAGGGCTTCGAGGTAGTGCTAATTAACAGCAACCCAGCTACGATCATGACAGATACGAATATGGCGGATAAGGTTTATATTGAGCCTATTTCTTTAGAATTTGTTACCCAAATTATTCGTCAAGAGCGCCCAGATGGATTACTTCCAACGCTGGGTGGTCAAACGGGCTTGAACATGGCAATGGAATTATCACGTGCTGGTGTGCTTGAGCGAGAGAACGTCAAGTTGCTCGGTACACAGCTTTACGCAATTGAACAAGCAGAGGATCGTGATTTGTTCAGGAACCTAATGCGTGAGCTTGACCAGCCTGTGCCTGATAGTGTGATTGTTACCTCGGTTGTTGAAGCTATCGATTTCTCTGAAGAAATCGGCTTCCCGCTGATTGTTCGTCCGGCATACACGTTAGGTGGAACGGGCGGTGGTATTGTAGCGACCTTGGAGGAATTAAAGGATATTGTTGCTTCTGGTATCCGCTACAGTCCAATCGGACAGTGCCTGGTTGAGAAGAGCATTGCGGGTATGAAGGAAGTAGAGTATGAAGTTATGCGAGACGCCAACGATAACTGTATCGTTGTTTGTAATATGGAGAATTTCGACCCAGTCGGTGTTCATACAGGCGATAGTATCGTTGTTGCACCAAGCCAGACCTTATCGGACCGAGAATATCAGATGCTGCGTGCAGCCTCCATCAAGATCATCCGTGCACTTAACATAGAAGGCGGCTGTAACGTACAGTACGCATTAGATCCGCATAGCTTTCAATATTACGTTATCGAAGTGAATCCACGGGTAAGTCGTTCATCTGCACTTGCTTCAAAGGCAACCGGATATCCGATCGCGAAGATGGCAGCAAAGATCGCCATTGGATTTACTCTAGATGAACTTATTAACCCAGTTACAGGACAAACCTATGCATGTTTCGAGCCAACTCTCGATTATATCGTATCGAAGATCCCACGCTGGCCATTTGATAAATTCACATCTGCGAACCGTAAGCTTGGCACACAGATGAAGGCGACTGGTGAGATTATGGCTATTGGCCGTACATTCGAGGAGTCGTTGCACAAAGCTGTACGTTCTTTAGAGATAGGTGTTCACCGTTTGCACCTGAAGGATGCAGATAAGCTGGATGAGGAGACATTGCAGTCACGACTTATTAAACCAGATGATGAGCGGCTGTTCCTTATTGCTGAAGCCTATCGACGTGGTTACAGCTTGCAGCAGCTTCAGGATCTAACCAAAGTTGATTGGTGGTTCTTGCGTAAGATCGAAGGAATAATCAAATTCGAGGGTGTACTCGGATCAAGTGAATTAACAGCAGACCTGCTCTATGAAGCTAAACGTAAAGGCTTTACTGATCGATCCATTGCCGAGGTTCGCAGATTTGCCAATGCTTCTCAGAATTTCACCACAGAAGCTGATGTAAGAGCATTCCGACTAGAGAATAATTTCAAGCCTGTCTACAAGATGGTTGATACTTGCTCTTCCGAATTCGAAGCCGCAACACCTTATTATTACTCCACCTATGAGACGGAGAATGAAGTTATTCCGAGCGAGAAGGAGAAGGTTGTTGTACTAGGATCAGGTCCAATCCGTATCGGCCAAGGTATTGAGTTCGATTATTCAACCGTGCATGCAGTATGGGCGATTCAGGCAGCTGGATATGAGGCTGTCATCATTAATAATAATCCAGAGACTGTGTCAACCGACTTTAATACCTCGGACCGATTATACTTCGAACCCTTATTTCTTGAGGATGTACTCAATGTCATTGAGCAAGAGAAGCCTATCGGTGTTATCGTACAGTTCGGTGGACAGACAGCGATTAATCTGGCTGCTCCCCTGCAAGCGGCGGGTGTTCAAATCCTTGGCTCTGATCTGGAGAGTATCGATACTGCTGAGGATCGTAAGAAATTCGAGGCACTACTTCGTAAGCTGGAGGTTGCTCAGCCGCTTGGTTTTACAGTAACTAATGTGGACGACGCCGTTGGAATAGCAACGAAGCTTGGTTATCCGGTGTTAGTTCGCCCTTCCTATGTTCTAGGTGGACGTGCTATGGAAATTGTTTACTCCGATGACGAGCTACTCAGCTACATGGAATATGCAGTAACGATCAATCCAGAGCATCCGGTATTAATTGACCGATACATGCTCGGCAAGGAAGTTGAAGTCGATGCCATCTGTGATGGAGAGACGGTATTGGTTCCAGGTATCATGGAGCATGTTGAGAGAGCGGGTGTTCACTCCGGTGATTCGATAGCGGTGTACCCACCTCAAACGATATCAGCGGATATGAAGCAGCAAATTGTGGATATTACCACGAAGCTTGCTTTAGGATTGAATGTGAAAGGTTTATTGAATATCCAGTTTGTTATCTATAAAAATGAAATCTATGTGATCGAGGTTAATCCACGAGCATCTAGAACCGTACCTTTCCTTAGCAAAATAACCAAAATCCCTATGGCCAACGTAGCGACTAGAATAATCCTTGGTCAAACATTAAAATCGCTTGGCTATGAGGGTGGTCTATGGCCTGAGGATGATTTTGTATCCGTTAAGGTTCCGGTATTCTCCTTCGCTAAGCTACGTCGGGTCGAGCCAACACTCGGTCCAGAGATGAAATCAACCGGAGAGGTTATGGGTCGAGATCGCCAATTTGCCAAGGCACTATATAAAGGTCTCATTGGAGCGGGTATGAAAATTCCACCGGCTGGCACGATGATAGCAACCATATCGGACAAAGACAAGGATGAAGCACTTGATATCCTTAAGGGCTTCCACCAGCTAGGCTACAAAATAACCGCTACAGGTGGAACAGCAAAAATGCTATCCGAAGCTGGCTTGTTCGTAACAACCGTCAATAAATTAAGTGAAGGCACACCAAACATACTAGATATGATTCGCACAGGTGAAGCTAATATTGTAATCAACACGATGTCCAAAGGTAAAACGCCGGAGCGTGACGGCTTCCGAATCCGACGTGAAGCGGTAGAGAATGGTATCGTCTGTATGACATCTTTAGATACAGCACGTGCGTTACTCGAGATGCTTAGAACGATCAACTTCTCATCTGTCCCAATGCCAGAATTCCTTACGGATCATATGCAGAAGAGTTTGTAACAGAAACGCGCAAGAAACTGAGGAGCGGAAACGCTGTGGTAAAGCAGAAAAACCGGGTTAAGCATACGCTTACGAAGTAGTTATTTCGTTAACTGGCGTCACCATCCATAACTTTTAAGTAACTGTGGAGCAGAAATGCTGCTGTAATCGCAAACTGATATAGGGGGTAACACGTTGTCCAAGTATAATGAGGCTGCTGGGAAAATTATGGTTGCCCTAGATGTATCGAATGTGGAAGAAGCCGAGCAAATCATCCATGATTTACAGGGAATACCTTGCTGGATGAAGGTGGGGATGCAACTTTATTATGCTGCAGGTCCACAAATTGTGCTCAAGCTAAAGGATCTTGGCTATAAGGTTTTCCTCGACTTGAAGTTGCACGACATTCCCAATACTGTACAGGGTGGCTCCAATAGTCTAGCTCGACTTGGTGTAGACATGTTCAATGTGCATGCTGCCGGTGGAGTAAAGATGATGAAAGCGGCACTTAACGGAGTAGAGGGAGCGATCGCTTCAGGTCAGACTCCCTATACGAAGGGACAATTCCCACAGGTGATTGCTGTAACCCAGTTAACAAGCACAGATAAAGATATGCTGAATGATCAGATTGGAATATCCGGTACGGTGGAGGACACGGTCGTTCGATATGCTCAGATGGCTCAACAATCCGGCCTGCATGGTGTGGTAGCATCACCTCATGAAGTAGCTGCCATTAAGCAGCATTGTGGACAATCCTTCATAACCGTCACTCCTGGAATTCGTCCATTAGGTGCTTCACTGCTGGATCAATCACGGGTTATGACACCCGCTGAAGCCTTCGCGCAGGGTACGGATTATGTTGTAATCGGTAGACCCATTACCGCTGCGGAGAATCGTAGATATGCGATGGAATCTATCCTTGAGGAGCTGACTTAATAACTATGACGAACCAGCAACAGAGTACTGCCGATCTTATTGCTGAGGCCCTATTGCGAATAGAAGCCGTTGTACTAAGACCGGATGAGCCTTTCACTTGGACATCAGGGATTAAGGCGCCCATCTATTGTGATAACCGAATGACCATTTCATACCCAGATATTCGTGAACTGATTGCGGATAGCTTCGTTGAACTTATTCAACGACTTTACCCGGAAACCGAGGTTATTGCAGGTGCTGCAACAGGAGGTATTCCCCATGCAGCGTGGGTTGCACAGAAGCTAAACCTACCTATGATCTATGTCCGTGATAAAGCCAAGGGTCATGGTAAGGAAAACCTCATTGAAGGCAAGCTACTCCCAGGACAAAAAACGGTCGTGGTTGAGGATTTGTTCTCCACTGGAGGAAGCTCGATTAAGGTTGCTCAAGCGGTCAAGGATGCTGGAGCAGTCACATTAGGTGTGGCTTCAATATTTACTTATCAATTGGATAAGGCTACTCAGGGGTTCACCGAAGCTGGATTTCCATTCCACTCCTTATCCAATTACGAAACCCTGCTTAAGGTAGCTGTCCGTGAGGGCATCATCCAAGAACAGCAACTAGAGCTTCTACAATCTTGGAGAAAATCACCTGAAACTTATGGAGTTAAGTAGAAAAAATTAATATAAGCTTATATAACATAATTGGAGTACGAGAATACTTGTGAATTAGTACAAGGGCTCGTGCTTCTTTAATGTGTGCATGCTTATGATCTGTAAATATAAACCAAGTGTTCGTATTAAAATCAATATGATAAGCTAGCTTCATTAGCACAATAATTGGGGTGATAGGCTTGGGAAGTTTATATAAGAAATTCAGAGCGGCTACTATGGTCACCAAATTAGTGTTTATATTCGTCTTCGTTATCATCATTCCCATATCGATAATTAGCTATATTTCCTATAACAATTATGCGAAATCCATTCAACGGAATACAAGCGCCTATACCCTTCAAGCTTCTGAAGAAATGCTGGCTCGTGTGGATGATTACATAACTGATATGGAAACGCTTACGATTCTGCCGATGTTCTCCTTTACATTATTCCATAATTCAGGTTTCGCCCTACAGGATCTTCTACAGGATCAAGAGGTGAATATTAATAAGACCAGACAGATCGACTTTTACTTGTCTCAATTGAATAATATGAAAAAAGGGATTAACACGATCTATATTATTAGTGACCTTGGAGAATTGTATTACGTCAATAACATGGATTCTATTCGGAAAGATATGGATCAGAAGGTGCTAGAGTGGCGGCAAAAGGCTCGTCTAGCGAATGGAGATCCTGTACTTATCAGCACGCAGCAAATTAACCCCAACAGATCTTCACCTACTTATGTGTTTACAGTCTTAAGAGAAATCAAGGATGTCAATCGATTTGAATCCATTGGTGCAATTATCATCGATGTAGATATAGATGTTATATCTAATTTCGTCTCTAAACTAGATAAAGTTACTAAAGGAAAAACGATCATCGTAGATAAAGACAATCAAGTAATTTATGATAGCAATCACTCACTGGTTACACATAATATCTCAGGAAACTCTTTAATTCAACCAGCAAATAAGAGTCGAGGTAGCTACTACACTGAGATTGATGGGGAATCTTACTTGACCGCCTATTCTGAGTCAGAGAATACGGGGTGGCGAGTATTTGTTTATGTCCCTCAAAAAGAGCTCCTTAACGATGTATGGGTTATCCGTAATTATACCTTTCTTGCTTCTCTCTTCATTGGTAGCATTGCATTAACACTATCCATTCTCTTTGCTGTTGCGATAACAAGACCGTTGAAGAAGCTCATTCATCTGATGAGAAGAGTGCAGGATGGTAATTTGGATGTGACCTTCAAGGTGAAGGGTCATGATGAAATCGGAGTGTTGGGCTTTAATTTTAACCAGATGTTAAGTCAGATCAAACAATTGATTAGTAAGGTGTATATAAGTGATTTCAGGAAAAAGGAAGCGGAGCTGATCGCTTTACAGAGCCAAATCAATCCACATTTTATCTATAATACCTTAGAAACAATTCGTATGCGTGCTATCATCAATGATGATCTAGAAGTATCCAATATGACCTTCTCATTAGGTAAATTATTAAGATACAGTATTACTCGAAGTGGAGAAATTGTTAACGTTCAAGAAGAACTAGTCCATCTGGGTAATTATATTAAACTGCAGAACTACCGATTTAACAATCGCTTCAAGCTGGTGAATCATATCGCAGATGAATTATTAAACTTCCAAATGATCAAGCTTATCTTTCAGCCTATTGTTGAGAACGCCATTACTCACGGTATTGATAGAAAACAGGGATCAGGGGAAATTGTACTCTCCTCAGAAATTGGTGAGGATACGATTCGGTTTTTCATTGATGATAACGGAGTAGGCATGGAACAAGAGCATTTGGAACAATTAATTCTCAGTTTCCACACACAATTCGAAGAAGATAAGCCAGCTATTGGTGGTATTGGTTTAAGGAATGTACACGAACGTATTAAGTTACATTATGGAGAACAATATGGACTGCATATAGAGAGTAAAGTTGGTGCAGGAACGCGTATTATCATCAGATTGCCAAGAGATGCAGATTAGGGGGCGAAATTAATGAATATTGTTATTGTTGATGATGAAGATACAATTTGTCTTGGACTTACGAAAATATTGAAAAATACGGGTCCCCAGTATAATGTGGTCGCCACTTATGAGAATGGACTTGTTGCGTTGGAGCAAATGAAACTTGATGAGATCGATGTGGTTATAAGTGACATTCAGATGCCTTATTTGGATGGTCTTGAGCTGGCTAAGGAGCTTAAGCTGAGGAAGCCAGAATTACAATTTATCATCATGAGCGGCTTTAATGAATTTGAATACGCTCGAACAGCAATGAGATATCATGTGTTGGATTATTTGTTGAAACCGATCGACACAGATGAGCTGTTCCGTATTCTAGACCATATCCAACAGCCAGAGACTGACGACGACAAAAAAGTCATTCGTATTGTTAAGCAAATTCTCGATGAAGAATATGCAGAGCCCTTCATTCTGTCGGAGCTCGCTGAGAGTGTGCATTTGAATCCCACATATTTAAGTAAATTATTCAAACAGGAAACTGATATGACCTTAACCGATTATCTGATTCAAGTAAGATTGAATAAGGCCAAGGAGGTCATTCATAACGACATGGGTATGAAATCCTATGAAATTGCTAGCCTTGTTGGTTATAAGGACTCCGTATATTTTAATAAATTATTCAAGAAACAGGTAGGGATGACGGTAAAAGAATATCGAGATAAAGACCACAACTGAACACCTGAAATATAGATTGAAACCATTTTAGTAGGTCAAGGAGCCCTGTATAATTACAGATGAAAGCGCTCACACATTATAAAAAAGGGAGACTTGATCCAGATGAAGATGCACAAATTAATTTCAGTATTATTGGTTCTGATCTTATCGTTATCCATGCTGGCAGCTTGTGGAGGGAATAATGAAGCTGCTACGAACACCAAAAAGCCAGCACCTGCAGCACCGGGGAAAGAGCCTGCGAAGGCAGACGCAACACCAGAGGATTTAATTACTGGGAAAATCACATTTAACTCCATTCGTACAGACTTCGTGGACAAATTCGAGAAGCTAGCTGCCGACTTTACAGCCAAGTATCCGAATGCAGAAGTTGAGATCGTAACGGTTAAAGAAATGGATAATGTCATGAAGGTTAAATTGGCATCTAATGATGGACCCGATGTTATCCTTTTCAACGATACAAGCATTCCCCTCAACAGCCAATTCCCGGATTTCTTACTTCCGTTAGATGATATGGGATATAACGGAAAGGTGTACTTTGAAGAGAACAACACCTTCGACGGTAAAGTATATGGACTATCTGAGGGTGGTTATGTAGCAGGTATTGTCTACAATAAGAAAACCTTTGCAGACGCTGGAATTACTGCCCCACCAACGAAATTAGACGAGCTCATGGGAGCTTTTGAAACCTTAAAGTCCAAGGGGATTACTCCAATTGCCTTGAATTTCAAAACGCAATGGCCGCTATCTTATTGGAACACGAATAAAATTCATGAAGCTGGTGGGGATGTTCAATATCGTGAGAAGTGGTTAGAAACAGACACGCCATTCACAACGGATAGCCCATTCGGCAAAGTAAATACCCTTCTTAGAGACATTGTTGCCAAAGGCTATGCCGAGAAGGATTTAGTAAATGGTGACTGGGAGCCTTCAAGAACGGATGTTGCTACAGGTAAGACTGCTATGTTCTACCTAGGAAATTTCGCAGTACCGATTGTCGCTGAGTTCGGTGCAAAGCCAGAGGATGTAGGGTTTATCCCTTTTCCTGTAGACAATTCAGGTAAAGGTGCAACCTCAATGAATATGGATAGAGCTTATGGTGTGAATAAGAATACGAAGCACCCTGAAACAGCTAAGGCATTCATTAAGTTCATGCTGGAGGACTCTGGCTACAATGATATTGCTGGAATGATTCCAACAGTTAAAGATCTTCCGTCAGGTATTCCACAATTCGCTGAGTTCTTCGATATGGAACCTACAATTTACTACACAGTATCTAATAGTGATGCATTAACAACCGCACTGAATAAAGGTCAGATCAAAGATTTAGCCATTATGCAGGAGGTTATATTAGCAAAGGATGACGCTACGGTTCAAGCCGTATATGACAAATACAATAAAATTTGGGCTTCTGCAAGGAAGTAATCAACACTAACTAAATTCACAATCGCTACCGGGGAAGCCAAGTAGAAGTTCCTTGGTAGCCACATTGTGGAAAGGAAGTCCCCCTATGAGCATGTTTACATTTAATACTCAGAAGACGATTATTATTTGTTTATTCCTAACAGTTCCACTCCTCTTATTACTCGTTTTTACGTATTATTCGGCGTATTATTTATTGTTCCTGAGCTTTACATCTTGGGATGGCACAAGCTTAGTGAAGAAATTTGTTGGGCTTGAGAACTTTAAGACCATATTCACGAACCCGCAAATATTCAAAGTGTTTCTTCATAACTTCGCCTATTTCTTTGTAGGTTTATTCCAGATGGGGATGGCCCTATATCTCGCTATTATACTCAATGGGAAAATCAGGGGTAGGAATTTCTTCAAGAGCCTAATCTTCATGCCCTATATTATGAATAGTGTAGCGGTTGCTTTTATGTTCGGATACCTCTTCAGGTTTGAAGATGGCGCAATTAATTTATTACTTCACAAAATCGGTTTAAGCTTTCTGGCTATGAATTGGCTTGGTGATGTTGAGATTGTTAATTATGCGCTTGCATCGGTAACCACTTGGAAGCATATGGGACTATTCGTCGTTATCTTCATTGGAGCATTGCAATCCATTCCCCAGGATATTTATGAGGCTGCAGAGCTTGATGGTGCGGGAAGCTTTCAATTATTCAGATATATTACTTTTCCAAGCATGATAACAATTATTGAACTGGCCTTATTCCTGAATCTAGCAGGATCACTCAGTATCTTCGAATTTCCGTTCATCTTGACCAAGGGTGGACCAATCGGAGCAAGTGATACCTTTGTCACCAAAACGGTGGATACCGCCTTCGTATTTAATTCGTATGGGTTGGCATCTGCTATGGGGATTGTCTTAATCGTCATCGTCATTATTCTTGCTCTGCTGCAAAGAGCTATTCTACATCGAAATGGGGACAGCTAAATGATAATGATAAGAATTTTTCAGTATATGATTCTCTTATTAACCACATTTGCTATCTTGTTTCCCATAGGTATTGTCATCTTTGCTGCATTCAAATCAGATAATGAATTTCTATCTACTAGTACATTCACAGCCCCTGATAATTTCTTTAATTTTGGCAATTTTGTCTCCGCTTATGTGGAAGGCAACATGAGTCTGGCCTTTTTGAATATTTTCTATATTATTATTCTCGCTATCGTCGGTAACGTTTTAATCGGTACTATGGTTGCTTTTGCACTCGGAAGATTTGAATTTAAGATGAAAAAAGTAATATTGGCCGCCTATGCATTAGCAGCTATTGTTCCTACGATTACCACACAGGTTGCTACATTTCAGGTTATAAAATTTATAGGGCTAACGAACACACACTATGCCGCTGTATTAATTTTCCTGAGTACGGATCTCATCCAAATTTATATCTATTTACAATTCGTTAAGAATATCCCGAAGGAGTTGGACGAGTCAGCTTATTTGGAAGGAGCCTCATTAGTCAGGATTTATCGTTCTATCATATTCCCTTTGTTAGCCCCAGCGACTGCTACGGTGATTATTATTAAGGTAATTAGTATTTATAACGATGTATTCATACCATACCTGTATATGAGCAAGACAAATCTAATTGTGGTATCTACAGCATTAATGAGATTCCAAGGAGATAATAGCTCAGCTTATAATACGTTATCTGCTGCAGTTCTATTGATTCTGGTACCGACCGTCATTCTATACTTGTTCTTACAGCGCTACATCTTTGCTGGGATTGTGAATGGGGCTGTAAAATAATGATTCGGCTTATAATAGCCTAATCACCACTTAATGAGGAGGGTAATGTATGAAGATTGCTGAATTAAAAATCACACATGTTAAACCCCGGTTTAGCTTTCTTAAAATAAGTACAGATGAAGGTATATTTGGTTATGGTGAAGCCATTCTTGAAGGAAGGTCGAGAACTGTAGAAATGGCTGTGAAGGAATTAGAACCACATTTAATTGGGCAGGATCCTCGTAGAATTGAGCATCTGTGGCAAGCGATGTATCGAGGCACCTTCTACCGCGGGGGTCCAATCATGTCTAGTGCTATTAGCGGAATAGAACAGGCTTTATGGGATATTCTTGGTAAATCACTTAACGTACCTGTTCATCAGTTACTTGGCGGTGCTGTACGAGATCGAATTCGTCTATATCGTCATGTACGGGGTTCAGAGCCTCAAGAGCTGAATGTTGACGCGAAGAAGGCAGTGGCTGAGGGATTCTCGATGTTCAAGTGGAGTCCACAGGGAGCTGCTCATATTCTTGAATCCCCAGGCTTCATCCGTAAGCAGGTCGAATGCGTGGAAGCCATTCGTGATGGGATTGGTCCGGATCTAGAGCTGGCCATTGATTTCCATGGCCGTTATAGCCCGATGGCAGCGATCCAGCTAGCCAAAGAATTAGAGCGATTCAATCTTTCTTGGATTGAAGAACCTGTTCTTCCTCAGAATGTAGACGCCCTTCTTTACTTCAGAAATTCGGTTTCAATTCCGGTAGCAACAGGGGAAAGGTTATACACCAAGTGGGATTTCAGAGAAGTCATCGAAAAGCAGGCCGCTCATATCATTCAGCCTGATCTTGCCCATTGTGGGGGGATCATGGAAGGTAAGAAAATCGCTGCTATGGCTGAAGCTTATTACATGGCACTCGCACCACATAATCCACTCGGTCCAATCAATCTGGCGGCAAGCTTACAATTAGCTGCATCGACCCCGAACTTTTTGGTACAGGAGCATGTAACGCTTGGAGAAGGTTACTTAAAAAAGCCGTTCACACATACGAATGGGTATATTGATTTACCGATGGGACCAGGACTTGGTATCGAGGTTGACGAGGATGCACTTGCTGAGCTGCAGTATGCTGGTGATTGGGATACACCTCGTTATTATCACGAAGATGATGGATCTGTAGCAGACTGGTAATAAAAAGGGGGAGTTATAAACCGATGAAGAATAATTTCAATTTAGATAAATTACAACCCATTATAGGTGATATTAAGGAATTGAGTACTGATCGAGTACTCATGGAGCTTCATAAAGAGTTAGATGGCAGAATGCTGCTCACAGGAGAACCGGGATTCGTAGGCGGATTCTCTTGGAAGGATGCTCGCTTTATCGTGGCAGATGTGACTTGTCATCAGAGCTATTCATTAGTGTTTATGTTCGAATTCTGGGAGGAATCGAATACGACAGACGAGCCTGATCTTACTGTAAGAATGTCATTAATTCCTCATGTGAAAACTCGTCTAGTTCTTCCCGTAGATGCACTTGATTCGCAGCAGATTTTCCTGCCGCGAACTCCTGGTAAGCAACGATCCTTCGTAACGGGGAGAAAGGTGGATATAACAAAGGTTAACCGATTCGCCCTCGGTGTTCGTGAAGGCTGGGACACGCAAATCGTGGAAGTCTCAGATGTATTTATCAGCGATAAGGAACCGGAATATCCATTGCCGAACGTGAAGCTGGTGGATGAGATTGGTCAGCTGAGCACTTACGAATGGAAAGGAAAGACGGAGAATGCTCAAGAATTGGATGCCTATCTGAAGCAAGTTGTCGAAACGTCGGATGCAGCTTCTTTTCCAGAAGAATGGAGCCAATATGGCGGTTGGAAGAAAAAGCAGATGGAAGCCAAAGGCTACTTCAGTGTGCAGCATGATGGACGTCGTTGGTGGCTTGTTGATCCAGAAGGGTATGTATTCTTTAGTACGGGACTGGATTGTGTCCGCCATGATGAGAATGGACCAGTCAAGAGCATTGAGGGGTTCTTCGAGTGGGTACCCGATGAAGCGGGTGAATATGCGGATGCCTGGCAGCCAATCCGGCGAGGTTCATTAGCCGGTGAGCATGGGGATGACAAATTATTCTCTTATAAAACAGCTAATATGATCCGTTCTTATGGCCAGGATTGGTATGATGCGTGGACTAAGATGTCACGCGCGAACCTGCTTCGTTGGCAGTTTAATACGATTGGAATTGCTTCGGATCCTGGATTCATTAAATCCTCAGGCATTCCACATGTTAAGACGCTGGAAAATTTTCCTTCGACCAAGAAAAAAGTGTATCGCGACTTCCCTGATGTATTCAGTGATGAGTATGCGGCGGATGCAGCTAGATTCGCAGAGGAGCAGCTTACTCCATTGAAGGACGATGTCCTATTGATTGGCTACTTTCTACGTAACGAACCACAATGGGGGTTTGCAGATAACTTAGAAATCGCTGAGGAATTGCTGGAGAATGAAGAGCAGCTCGTGACCAAGGATGTTATGATCTCATTCCTATCTGAGCGATATGGAGGAGACATTGGTAAGCTGAATCAGGCTTGGAAGCTTAATCTTGCTAATTTCGATCAGCTGAAGAAGCCTATCATAAGAGCAACGACACTATCGGAGTCAGCTAGAGTGGATCTGAATGACTTTTCGGCAATCATGATTGAGCAGTACGTGAAGGTGCCAAGCTTAGCTGTTAAGAAGGTCGATCCACATCACTTAAATCTTGGTATGAGGTATGCATTTATTCTTTATGACAATCAAACTGCGGGTAAACAATATTTTGATGTATTCTCTATTAACTGCTATAAGATCGATCCAACCGCTGTTCTGAAGAAGACGGCTGCATTAGTTCAAATGCCAGTTATTATCGGAGAATTCCACTTTGGTGCACTGGATCGAGGTATGCAGGCTACAGGTATTATTGGGGTGGCTACCCAGGAGGACAGGGGCAAAGCTTATCAATGTTACGTTGAGCATTCTGCCGCTATTCCCGAATGTGTAGGTACCCACTACTTTACGTTATATGACCAAGAGGGACTAGGTCGATTCGACGGGGAGAACTATCAGATTGGATTACTAGATGTATGTCATCGCCCGTATGATGAATTCGTAGACGGTGTTGTTCGGACCCACCAACGGATGTATGAGGTTGCGGATGGCACACTGGAAGTATCGGACGCAAATCCGGTTAAGATCGTCAGCAATATCGCATCCTGATGTAGATAAGGAGGCTGATTTCATGCAACAAAAGGTTGCTCTCGTAACAGGGGCGGGTAGGGGTATTGGCGTTGGTATTGCCCTCAAATTAGCTGATGCTGGATATGATGTAGGTGTCCATTATGCAGTTAGTAGAGAAGGAGCCGAGGAGGTTGCCGCAGAGATACGTTCGCGGGGACGAAAAGCGATTACGCTTCAAGCTGATATTAAACAAGTCAATGAAGTACGTGCCATGGTCGATCAATTCGTCGATCACTTTGGAAGAATCGATGTCCTGGTGAATAATGCAGGGATAACCAAATTTGCTCATATTCTCGAGACGGAAGAAGAGGAATTCGATGAAGTGTTCGGAACGGATCTGAAGGGCGCCTACTTCTGCACACAACAAGCGGCTCGGCATATGGTGAGATTGGGTATCAAAGGCGTGATCGTTCATAATTCGTCGAACCATTCAGTTGGCTGCTGGCCGAACGCTACGGTGTACGCTGCGGCTAAAGCGGGAGTCAATAAGATGACGATGAACATGGCTTTGGATTTGGCCAAATATGATATTCGTGTTGTAGCCATAGCACCGGGCTACACTCATAAACAATTGGATCCTCCCGCTATGTCGGAAGGAGCGAATGCTATTGCATCTCGAATCCCTATGGGGCGTTTCTGTACGCCACAGGAGGTCGGGGATGCTGTCGTATATCTCACTTCGGCCAGCGCGGGCTATATTACAGGAACGACACTGTTTATGGATGGCGGCGCATTATTACCAGTTGTCGCGCAGAACGAGTTTAGCTAGATTGATCATGATGATACGTTTTTTGTTGAATACACTTAAGAGGCTACCTAATTGGTAGCCTCTTATTTAGTACTCATAGTATTATTGTGGGCGGGTATATCCGAATTTTTCTGAAATCTCTAACGATACTTCCTTTACTAATTTACCGATTTCCTCGATTCGCTCATCAGGTAATCTCCATTTGGGACAAGAGACACTGAAGGATGCGATCGGTTCTTCGAGATGATTCAAGATTGTCGCAGCAATACATCTGACCTCAGTTTCATGCTCGCAATTATCAATCGAATAACCACGGGCTCGAATAAGTTTGAAATCCTCGAGCAGAGCACCTCTTGATGTTAACGTATTCGTAGTATAAGGAACCAAGCCTTCTTCAACGACAGCATCCACCAATGAAATCGGTGAATAGGCAAGAATCGCCTTCCCAACGCCAGTACAGAACATTGGATTTCTTAGACCAATTTCCGAATGCATTCGGATTGTTTTGGGAGATTCAACTTTATCAATATAAACTACTCGCAGACCATCTCTAATGACCAAATGTACGGTTTCTCCTGATCGATCCGCTATTCTTCGTAAATAAGGGGCAGTAATATCACGAATAGAGAGGTGCTTTAGAGTAAGAGTGGCAAGTCGAAGCGAATAGATACCAATTCGGTAACGTTCAGTTTGACTATCCTGGTCCACTAGTCCTATTTGCTGAAAGGCAGCAAGGTGCTTGCAGACACTGCTCGGATTTTCACCTGAATGTTCGGATATTTCCTTAACGGAGGCCCCTCCTGTCTGCAGCTCACAGAGATCAGCTAAAGCATCCAGCACATGCAGCGCTTTAACAACAGTGGAAGAGGCAATCTTATCTTTTGCTTGTTTGACCGACTGAGATTGTCGAGCCATCAGGAAGTCCTCCTAAGTGTGAATTGGTCTTTTATATAACTATATTTCTAAATTGTATCATGAATGAAGAAAAACTGTAATAAAATCTAGAAACAATTTTATTTTCATTTCCAATACGAACGTATTTCTGTCTGTTTTTGCAAATATATTATTGATTTTTATTATTTTGTTGACACATATTTCTCGAAAGGGTTATATTGTATTCGTGTTAAGAGTTTAATTGAAAACGTCATTTCAAATACAGAAATGAAAGTGTGGTGAAACTTGTCGTTTGGTGTCGTTTTTAAAGGTGAAATGATTACGCTTACATGGATACTGCTTTACATTAAAATTACGGAGGGTGAATATGCTTAGAAGATTTTCAGTTATGGGATTAATCCTAATCTTAATGTTGGTCACTTTCGTTGCTTGTAGTAATAGTGCTGATGAAGGCAATCAACCGGCAACAAACGATAAAGGAACGGCTGAACCAGCACCCAAAAAAGAAGAACGTACTAAATTGGTGTTCTGGGATAAGTCAGAGTATGTAAAAACGTACAACACCTTAAACAAGGCAAGAGTTGAACAATTCGGTAAGGAAAACAATGTTGATGTTGAATATGTAGCTATTCCGCCAGGCGATGTAAAAACAAAAATGCTAGCAGCCATCGAAGCGGGCAATCCACCAGATTTGTTACTAGCTGATGACTTTGTTGCTAAACAATTCATCGTAAATGATCAACTGGTCGAAGTTTCGGATATCCTGGATGCTATTGAATTCAGGGAAGATTCATTGGTATACGCAGAAGCGACAGCGGGATGGTATGAAGTTCCTGCCTACCATGCACCTAACGTTATGTATGTACGTAAGGATAAGCTAGAGGAGTTTAACCTTCAACCACCAAAAACGTGGGAAGATGTTAGGAATTTTGCTCGAGCGGTTACCGATCCTAAGAGTAATTTCTACGGGTTAGGCTTTCAAGCTGGAACTGGAGCTGACGCGAATGGACGTATTGCCAATCTTATCAACACTCATGGTGCTGACCTAGTTGATAAAGATGGTAATGTTGTAGTTAATAATCCAAAGGCTTTGGAAGCGCTTAAATTCGAAGCGAGCTTCTTCGAAGAAGGTCTAGTCCCTCCGGGTGCTATTACTGGAGATGATTCATGGAACAATAATGCTTATTTAACTGGAACTGTTGGCATTGCATTTAACGCTAGTAGTATTCAAGCGGCTATGCGTGATGGAAAACCGGAATTATTAGAGAATACATTGGTTCTCCCATGGCCGGCAGGTCCTGAAAGACAGCTTGGCTCCGGTGGTGGTACTGCATTCGTTATATTCAAAGAAGGCGGCAATGTAGAGAATGCAAAGAAATTTATTCATTATTTCTTTGAGCCTGAGTACTATCAGAATTTGATAGAGCAAATGGCGGGTCTTTCCATTCCAACTGTTGAAGGCTACGAGGATACGGAGTTCTGGTCAAGTGAGGAAATGAAGGGTTGGTTTGGTTCAACAAAGAACATTATACCTTTGGGTCATCCAGGTCCTGCCGATGCACGCGCTTCCCAAGTGGTGAGCGAGAACATTCTGGCTAAAGCCGTTCAGGAAATTGTTATTAACAAAATGGACCCACAGAAGGCGCTAGATTATATTGAAAAAGAATACAAACGTGTTTACGAAGGTAAATAAATAGAAAATAAAAATATATACTTATATGACTTGGCGTATTCTCCCATAGGTAGGTGATAGCATGCTGCAATCTAATCGAAGAAAAGATCTATTACTGGGGTATGCGTCAATCACACCGATCATCATCATCATTTTTGTGGTGATCGGTGTTCCTTTTGTCAACGCATTGTACCTCAGTTTAACTGACAAAACGGTAGGAGCCGAGCCTAACTTTATCGGCTTTGACAATTACGTCCAAAACTTCTCAGATCCAATATATTGGAAGGTACTTAAGAACACCTTCATATACTTCATTACAGACGTAAGCTTTAAATTGGTCATTGGGATGATTTTTGCCCTGACTTTGACCCAGGCATTCTATGGTAGGTCGATTGTCCGTGTTTTATTCTTAGTACCATGGGCTATATCAGGTATGGTAGCGGCAATGACATGGAAATGGATGTATAACGATACTTATGGTATTTTCAACCAGCTGCTGCTTGAATTTGGAATCATTGATATTCCTATCGCTTGGCTCAGCGGTCCGAAGATGGCCTTAGTGTCGGTTATCATCGTCAACATTTGGCGAGGTATTCCTTTCTTTTTATTCAGTATTCTTGGTGCACTACAGACCATCGACAAACAGCTATATGAGGCTGCTAAGATTGATGGTGCCGGACCAGTTCGACGGTTTATTTCAGTGACAATTCCTTCAATTAGCTCGGTTATCATCATTACCACTATGCTATCATCCATCTGGACCTTTAATGATTTCGAGAATATATACCTAATTACCGGAGGCGGACCTCTATATAACTCAGCAGTTATTTCAGTGTATACCTATGAAGTCGCTTTCCTTCAGAACGAAATGGGTAGATCACTTAGCGTCGCGGGTTCAGTTATTCCAATTCTGCTCGTGTTAATGTTCTTCATGACAAGGCGACTTGCCAGAGATGATTGAGGAAGGAGATAAGTATATATGAAAAAATCAACTATCAACAAAATTAAGAAAAGTATTCTCATCTATTCCATCGTCTTCTTCGGTCTGATCTGGACGCTGTTTCCTGTATATTGGATGGTTAAGACATCGTTCACACCAGATACTGAGATGTATGATAATAAGGCAAGGCTAGTTCCAACAGAGTTTACAACTTCACATTATTCCGACCTTTTCAAAGAAACGGAATTCATGGGTAACATCAAGAATAGTTTGATCATTGCTGGATTGACAACCATTCTCTCACTTGTGATCAGCATTCTTGGATCCTATGCTTTAACGCGACTTAGGTTTCGAGGTAGATTTGCTATGACAAGAAGCATTATTATTTCTTATCTGATGCCAGCAGCTGTTCTCTTCATACCTATGTATGTTCTCGTCAGTAACCTTGGATTTGCTGACAACAAGTACGGCTTGCTTATTATTTATCCAACCTTTATCGTTCCGTATTGTTGTTATATGTTAATTAGTTATTTTAAAGCTATTCCAGTCTCTCTAGAAGAATCCGCATTGATTGATGGGTGCAATCGGCTTCAAACTCTGTGGAAAATTATTCTGCCAATCGCTGCTCCAGGTATTGCGGTCGTAGCTTCGTTCGCATTCACTCTATCCTGGAATGAATTCTTGTACGCATTGGTAGTAACCACGAGTCCAAGTCAGCATACCGCTATGATCGGGATCGCCAGCTTTAAGTTTTCCGATACCGCTATATGGGGACTACTTATGAGCTCGTCGGTTATTGCAACCATCCCTGCTGCTTTATTGTATCTTGGTGCGCAAACCTTCGTTATCGGCGGACTTGCCGATGGAGGAGCGAAATACTAATAAACTAATAATGAATTAACTTTACATGCATGAAGTGAAGAACTGAAAGGTGTGTATAATTGTGATCATTTCTCATGTCGAAACATTCATCGTGGGTAACCCTTGGAAAAATTGGTTGTTCATCAAATTGCATACCAAAGATGGTGTATACGGAATCGGTGAAGGCACGCTTAATGGCTTTGCCAAGACGGTTGAAGCCGCTGTGCATGAGCTAGAGCATTTATTCGTTGGAATGAGTGTGTTTGATGTAGAAGCCATTACTTTGAAGATGATTCGTGATGTTTATTCAGATGGAGGACAAATTCAAGGCTCCGCCTTAGCCGCTATCGAAACGGCCTGTTGGGATATTATGGGCAAGATAACGGGTCAGCCCCTTTACAAACTATTGGGAGGACGATGTCACGATAAGCTGCGTTGTTATGCGAACGGATGGTACCGTGGTCCCAGGACGCCAGAAAATTTCTACGAAAAGGCACAGGTTGTAGTAGAGAGAGGTTACACGGCTTTAAAATTTGATCCTTTTGGCTCTGCATGGCGTACAGTTGAGAGAAAGGATTTTAAACTAGCATTAGATATCATATCAGCTGTGCGTGATGCCGTTGGTCCAGATGTTGACATTCTAATAGAAGGACATAACAGATTCAGTGTGCATACTGCTTTGCAGTTTGCAGAAGCCATGCTCCCTTATAATCCTACCTTGTTCGAAGCACCTGTTCCTGCTCAGCGCATTTCGTCTATGGTAGAGGTTGCCAAGAGGAGTCCGGTGCCTGTAGCTTGTGGAGAGGATTACTACTGTAGAGAGCAATTTGCAGAGCTGCTAAAGCACGACGCTGTGCACATCATACAGCTTGAGCCACAATTTCTTGGTATATCGGCATCCAAGCAAATTAGTGGTATGGTTCATGCACATAATGGAGTCATTGCTCCTCATAGTGCTCAGGGTCCTATCTGCTCAGTCGTGTGTGCTCACTTGAATATGGCGACACCCAATTTTTATCTGCATGAAATTTTTGATGATTTCAACGAGCCTTGGGAGGAGCATATACTGATACCTCCATTAAAGGTTGAGCGTGGATTTATACAGCCTACTGAGCTTCCAGGCCTGGGTGTGGATCTAAATCTAGAAGAAATGGCAAAGCACCCTTATCATCCGGGTCACTGGATTCCGTTGTTCAAGCAAGGCTGGGAAAAGCGGGAAAAGATGGAGTAGGTGTATAATAGATAATATAGAATTAAAGTTAGGAGGTTATCCACGTGATTATTGACTTGCGGGAGAAAGTCGCCATTGTTACTGGGGCTGGAAGAGGTATTGGACGTCAGATTGCTCGTACATTGGCGAATGAGGGTGTAATTACCGTTGTGACGGATATTAATGACAGATTACTGGCTGAGGTTACCAAGGAATTTACAGATAATCAACTCGAAGGAAGTCAGTATATTTGTGATGTTCGTGACCCTCGACAAATTCAAGAGGTTGTAGAGGATGTTTGTAAGCGTTATGGGAAAATCGATATCTTAGTCAATAATGCAGGTGTGGCTGGGGGCGGAACGGTAGAAACCTTGGAGGAAGAAACATGGGACCTGAATTTGGATATTAATCTCAAAGGAACTTTTCTCATGTGTAAGGCAGTGGTTCCGGTTATGAAGAAACAGAGGTCAGGCCGGATTATCAATGCCTCTTCCTTTGCGGCAATTATTCCGAGCTATGGAAGCGCTGCATATGCTTCATCTAAAGCTGGAGTTAAACAATTCACTAGAGTGTTGGCAGGTGAATTAGGACCATATAACATTACAGTAAATTGTTATTCTCCGGGGATGATCCCTACAGATATGAATCACTTCGCAGACCTCCCTGTAGATCATCAAGAGCGTCTATTGGATACGCTAACCTTAAGGCATTGGGGAGAAAAGGAGGATGTTGCAAATCTGATTTGTTACCTATCCTCTGATTTCGCTAGCTACATTACAGGAACAATGATTGATGTGAGCGGCGGTAAATTAACTACACAAATTCCTAAGGTTGCCTATGAAAAGGCTGCTGAAGAAGGTGACTATGAATCATGAATGCCAAGTCGGGAACAGATGGCATGATGAGGGCGCTCATTTATGAAGGACCGAGACAATTAACAATAAGGCAGCAGCCTATTCCCATACCACAGGTAGATGAAGTTCTTATTCGTGTTGAACGTGTTGGTATTTGTGGTTCAGAGCTGAGTGGTTACCTCGGTCATAATTCACTTCGTAAACCACCGCTCGTTATGGGTCATGAATTCGCGGGAACGATTGCGGCTATTGGTGAGGGAGCGGATATATTCGCGATTGGAGATCGTGTTACTGTTAATCCGCTTGTATATTGTGGAGTTTGTGCTGATTGCAAGGCGGGTTCGGCTAATTTGTGCAAATCACGGAGTTTGATTGGCGCAGGACAGCCTGGAGCGTTTGCAGAATATGTAATTGCACCGAAAGCGAATGTACTGGTATTGCCAGAAGGAATATCTATGGATGAAGGTGCATTGGTTGAACCTGTTGCCTGTGCTGTACGGATTTGTCGTCTGGCAAAGATCACCCCTTCGGATCATTTGTTAATAGTTGGAGCAGGTCCAATAGGTTTACTGGTATTTCAGATTGCCCGTTTGTTCGGCATAGTTGATATCGTCGTAATGGATATCAACCCAGAACGATTGGAGGTTGTCACACAATTAGGTGGAATCGCTGTTGTATCTGTTGATGAGCTTATTCAAGTTCAGCCCAGCGAAGGATTTGATGTAACCGTTGATGCAGTTGGAATGGATGTGACCAGACAACAATGCATGATATCTAGCACACCGGGAGGTCGGGTTGTATTCTCTGGACTTCATGCACCTGAAAGTGTCATTCCCGTTAATCTAGCTATTCGTAATGAATTAACGATGATAGGCTCCTTTGCCTATAATCCGATGGATTTCGATTCGGCTCTTCAATGGATTATTGAAGGAAGAATAGATTTGCGTCCATGGTTGACTCATGCGCCATTAGAGGATGGTCAAGCTTGCTTTGAGAAGTTGATTAATAACCCGGGGAAAACAGTGAAATTCATGTTAACACTGTGAGAAAGGTATGATATATAGATGAGATTAGAGGGCAAAATAACGATTATAACCGGTTCTGGTTCGGGTATTGGTAGAAGCTCAGCACTATTATTTGCCCAAGAGGGCGCTGAGGTTGTAATCGTCGATCGAGATGTGGATAAAGGTAAGGAGACCGCGGTGGAGATTGAGAGTGCTGGCGGACGTGCAGTGTTCATTAAAGCGGATGTTACAGACCTTGATTCGGTTAGAACCATGGTAGAAGAAGTTATTACTAGATTTGGTCGAATTGATGTCTTATTCAATAATGCAGGCATAAGTGGCATTGGCATGCTTCACGAGATTGAACCAGATGATTGGGATCGCATTATGAGTGTTAATGTAAAAGGTGTTTACTTGCCTTCTAAGTATGTAGTACCTCACATGATGAAGGCTAAGCTAGGATCGATTATCAATATGTCATCCTGTATTGCTGAGATTGGACTTGCGCGTAGAGCATCCTATGCCGCTACCAAAGGCGCTGTACTCGCACTGACCAAATCTATGCAGGTTGATTACGCAGCCTATAATATTCGCGTCAATGCGATTCTGCCAGGGACAATATTCACGCCCTTTGTAGAGGATTATCTAAGTAAATCTGATGATCCAGAAGCGGCTATTGCACTATTGAAATCTCGTCAATTGAGTGGTGATCTTGGTCGTCCTGAGGATGTAGCAAGAGCAGCATTATTCCTTGCATCCGACGAATCCAAATTTATGATGGGATCGCCATTGTACATAGATGGTGGCGCTACCTTCGGTAAGAATGCTTAATACGTAGAATAGAACTTTCGTTAGGAGAGGTATATATGAAGCTAGTAACTATTGATAAGAATGGAAGAATGGCACTGGGAATTAAGTCAGATCAAGGTATTATTGATGTTGAATTAGCATCTAGGCAGTTGAACGTAGTGGTACCTTCTAACGTAATGGAAGCCATTGAGGGAGGACACGCTGCTCTTGAGTCGCTCCAAAAGTTACTAGATGAAATTCCTTCCAACGGACAGGCAAATTATTTATTGGAAGAAAGCGCTATCTCTTGGGGTCCTTGTGTAACTGAGCCTAAGAAAATCATTTGTGTCGGACTCAACTATAAGAAGCATGCCGAAGAAACGAATGCAGCTATCCCTGAATACCCGATCCTATTCAATAAATTTCATAACACACTAACGGGTCATAGACAGAATATCACGGTTCCAGACATCACGGAGAAAATGGACTATGAAGCGGAGCTGGTCATTGTTATTGGTAAGAAGGCCAAAGCAGTACCAAAGGAGAAAGCGCTTGATTATGTTTTTGGCTATTGTAATGTAAACGATTTATCTGCACGCGATTTGCAGCTTAGAACTTCACAATGGATGCTGGGTAAGATATGCGACGATTTTAGCCCTCTTGGACCTTACCTAGTAACCGAAGATGAGGTGGGGAATCCGAATAATTTAAAAATTAAAACAACGGTAAATGGCGAGGTGCGCCAGAGCTCCAATACGTCAGATATGATATTCCATTGTGACGAAATTGTTAGTTATTTATCTCGTCATTTCACCTTGTACCCAGGTGACATTATCCTGACTGGGACACCCGAGGGGGTCGTTCTAGGTTATCCACCGGAGAAGCAGGTATACTTGCGGGCAGGGGACGAAGTGTCCATTGAGATTGAAAAGCTCGGCAAATTAACGAATCGTATGGTTTAGATGTTTAAGGATTCTTATAAAGAAGGAGTAGATGATATGAAAAATTTATTCGATCTCACGGGCAAGGTTGCTCTAATTACTGGAGGCTGCCAAGGTCTGGGCGAGATGATGTCAAGAACATTAGCGGATGCGGGCTGCAAGGTAGCCATCACTAGTCGTGATATAAGTAAGGCTAGGGAATTTGCAACAAAATTGGCAGAAGAAACGGGAAGTGAAACACTAGGGGTTTCAGTTGATGTAACTAATTCGGTCCAAGTAAAAGCTATGGCAGAGGCGGTTGTTGAGCGATTCGGTCGTATTGACATCCTTATTAACAATGCAGGTGTTAATGTCCGTAAACCATTGGTGGACTATGACGAAGATACGTGGGATCTTGTGGTGAATACGAATTTAAAAGCCCCTTTCTTATGCGCCAAGTATGTGGCTCCTTATATGCTGAAGCAGAAGCACGGCAGAATTATCAATATGGCCTCCATGTTAGGGACGGTTGCTTTACCGGAGCGTTCAGCTTATTGCTCGAGCAAAGGAGGGGTTATTCAGCTTACAAAGGTTATGGCGTTAGAGTGGGCTGATCAAGGTGTTACCGTTAATGCCGTTTGTCCGGGTCCATTCAGTACAGAGATGAATCAGGTGGTCATCAACAATCCAGAGGCCAATCAATATTTCTTAGATCACCTGCCTATCAAACGTTGGGGTAAACCAGATGAACTTGCTGGTCTCTTGTTATATCTGGCTTCAGATGCCTCTAGCTTTATGACAGGCTCTTCATTGGTCATCGATGGAGGATGGACAGCAGAATAAATATTATTTAGCCTAAGGGAGATGAAGAACAATGAAATTCGGACTTAATCCGTATGGAACGACCTTTGATATGGGGATACATCCCAAGAGTGAAAAGCCGCTTATAGACGCCATTTCTTTTATTAATAGAGCCATTGAATATGGCCTACAGGGAGTCGAAATTCCTTATAACGTCTTGCAAAAATCAGATATTGACCAAACTGCACGGTATCTAAAGGAAAATAATATGTTCGCTAACATTGCAGCCGGAGGATACGATCCTGATGAATTGAGTCAAGCGATACTTGCGGGAGAGCGGATCGGTGCCATCTCGGTAAGAACTGTTGTCGGGGGAGCAGATTTCGGCGGAGACAGACGGCATATGAAAGGGAAATGGCAGGATTTTGTTCAAACCCTTCAACAGAATTTCGCAAAAGTTACAGCGACCGCGGAGAAGGCAGGTGTTAATCTAGCTGTCGAGAACCATCAGGATTTGGCATCGGAAGAATTGATTGCTATGTGTAAAACGATAGATTCAGAGCGCTTTGGAATTACCTTAGACACAGCTAATGCATTAGCCACAGCCGAAGAACCCATAGATTTCTACAAGCGGGTTATGCCTTATGTAAAGAATGTCCATTTGAAGGATTATTGGATTTATTGGAGTGAGGAAGGCTATCGATTAGTTCGGTGCCCTATTGGTCAGGGTGTAATTGATTTCGAAGAGGTTCTTAAGATCTTCGCTGAAGGCAACCCTAACGTTACCATGTCACTAGAACACGGTTCTTTAGAAGCAAGAAATGTTAGAATTCTTGAAGAGGATTATTGGACGGAATACCCACCACGAAGCGCGGCACAATTAACCAGACTAATGCGGTTTGTTCACGATCATGCTCGAAAGTCAGGGGATTGGCGCACGCCGTTTGAGCGTGGTGAGTCAGCAGATCAAATTTGCACCTACGAATTGAAGGAATTTGCAACGAGCTTAGCTTATATAAAGCCAATGATTCCCCTATACAGCCGTTAATGGCTTAATCTACTAATGAGGTGAACGATATGATGGAGAAGACACTTTCAGGGAAAAATGCACTTGTTACAGGTTCAAGCCGTGGGCTCGGTTATCAATACGCGTATGATCTAGCACAAGCCGGTGCAAACGTTGTCATTCATGATATTAGCGATCAAGCAGCTTCCCAATTTAATGAGGCTGCCTCAGGCACTGCAGTTGCGGCTAATTTGGCCAAAGAGTTCGGAATCAAATCTGTGTTTATTGCAGCGAATGTGTCCGATCCCAAGCAGGTTGAGAAATTGATCAATGAGTCGATAAAAGCATTGGGTTCGATTGATATTCTTGTCAATAATGCTGGTGGCGATATTGGGTTTGCAACGCCTCGTCCTGATCCAAACGATTGCCTGGATATTTCAGTTGAGGATATCGGAGCCGTCGTGGGTAATAATCTGCTTTCTACGATGTATGCTTGTAAATTTGCAGGGCTACATATGAGAGAAAGAGGTTCTGGTAAGATCGTGAATATAGGATCAATTGCTGGTCATGTTCCAGTAAAGCAGGGCGTTATTTATGCCGCAGCCAAATTGGGGATTTCCTATTATACCCGTAGCTTGGCAGAGCAGATGCGAGATTATGACGTGAATGTTAATTGCTTATCACCTGCGCCAACGCATACAGGTCGTTTTTCTGCAACACGTGTAGTAGAGAACGATGACCATCTTCCACGGTTGAAGCGTATAGCTAAACCCAAGGATATGTCCAATATCGTTATGTTTCTATGCGGTCCTGAATCTGATTATTTAACAGGAGAGACCATTGTTGCTTGGAAATAGGAAAACCGGCAGGAGGACTCCGAATGAGTGATGCTATAAACGCGATATTGGGTGAGAGTAAACCCGATCTTTATGATATTCAGACCCATACGCTTGGTCCAATCGGTTCACTTCCGTTAACCCATGATATGCTGTTGAATGCACCTAGTGGGGACCTTTTCGGATTATCTCAGAATGTTGGTATGGGCTGGCAGCCTTCAAAACTAAATGGCAAACAATTTCTGATACTTAGCACACAAGGTGGTATTAGGAACGAGGATGGTACACCAAGTGCACTAGGCTACCATACAGGTCATTGGGAGGTAGGGCTGTTAGCCAAGGCTGCAGCAGAAGAGATAAGCGCTGATGGTGGTGTCCCTTTTGCTGGATATGTCAGTGATCCGTGTGACGGGAGATCCCAAGGAACTACAGGGATGTTCGATTCCTTACCGTATCGGAATGATGCGGCTATCGTATTCCGCAGACTCATTCGCTCCCTTCCGACTAGGAAGGGGGTTATTGGAGTAGCTACCTGCGACAAGGGTCTTCCGGCTATGATGCTGGCATTGGCTGCTATGCACGATCTTCCATGTATCATCGTACCTGGGGGGGTTACTCTTCCACCTACGAATGGTGAGGATGCAGGTAAAATTCAAACCATCGGAGCGAGATATGCCAATAATGACATAACACTCGAAGAGGCGGCTGATTTAGGCTGTAGAGCATGTGCTACTCCCGGAGGTGGATGTCAGTTCTTGGGCACAGCGGGAACAGCGCAGGTTGTTGCAGAGGCGCTGGGTATGGCCCTGCCTCACTCTGCGCTAGCACCTTCTGGGCAACCAATTTGGTTAGAATTGGCAAGGCAATCTGCTAGAGCGGTTACTCGATTACAGGCCGAAGGAACCACGATGAGGGATATCCTTACCGATCAAGCGATCGAGAATGCGATGGTGATTCATGCGGCATTCGGTGGATCCACGAACCTGCTGCTACATATACCGGCAATCGCTCATGCAGCTGGGATTCGGATTCCCGATGTAGGGGACTGGATTCGGATCAACAAAAGTGTTCCGCGCCTAGTCAGTGTTCTGCCTAATGGACCAATTCCACATACAACAATCAGGGTTTTCTTAGCTGGAGGCGTTCCAGAGGTCATGCTTCACCTGCGTAAGCTCGGATTACTTCATGAGCAAGCTCTGACTGCGACGGGTCAGCCGTTATCAGTAGTATTGGATTGGTGGGAGGGTTCTGAACGGCGTGATCAGGTAAGGAAGAAATTACGTGAAATGGATGGCGTAAACCCCGATGATGTCATTATGAGCCCGAGTCAAGCTCGAGGTAGGGGCCTAACCTCTACCGTCACATTCCCCACGGGGAACATCGCACCAGAAGGCTCTGTCATTAAATCAACCGCGATTGATCCTGAGGTAGTAGGACCTGATGGAATTTACCATCACCAGGGGGAGGCGAGAGTGTTCACGACGGAGAAGGCTGCCATACACGCGATTAAGAATGGTTTAATTAAAGCGGGTGACATCATGGTCTTGATGGGAAGAGGTCCCTCAGGCACGGGGATGGAAGAAACGTACCAGCTTACGTCTGCGCTGAAGCATCTCCCGTTCGGTAAGTATGTCACATTAATTACTGATGCTCGTTTCTCTGGAGTCTCAACAGGAGCCTGTATTGGTCACGTTGGTCCGGAGGCTCTGGCTGGTGGTCCAATCGGCAAGCTACGTGATAGTGATCTGATTGAGGTTTCCATTGATACCCTTAATCTCGAAGGGTCGGTTAACTTTGTAGGGGATGAATCCGGATCTTACCCTCCTGATATGGCTGGGGAGGTATTGGCATCAAGGGAGCCTCATCCAGACTTAGCCGCGGATCCACTTCTGCCTGATGATACACGTTTATGGGCTGCTCTTCAGTCCGTTAGTGGCGGTACCTGGAAGGGTAGTATTTATGATGTAGATCGAATTCTTGCCGTTTTGGAAGCGGGTAAGAAGCATTTGGAATTATGATTTTGAGTTATGTACTCTAAGTTCAGAGGGAGGAATAATCCGATGGGCCAACGATTGAAGGATAAAGTAATTGTTATAACAGGTGGTACTAAGGGAATTGGCAAAGGGATCGCTTTGATGGCTGCAAGCGAGGGTGCGAAGGTTGTCATCAGCGGTCGTAATGCTTCAGAGGGCAGACAGGTCGTAGAGGATATCGAACAGAAGTATTCTAAGGAAGCACATTTTGTAGCAGGAGACATCGCCCTTGTCGAAACAGCCGAGCGGTTAATTGATGAAACTGTAAGTCGCTTTGGACGAATTGATGGCCTTGTGAATAATGCGGGCATATTCCCCCGAAGCACGATTCTGGAAACAGACGAAGCCTTGTATGATTCCATATTTGCTATTAACACGAAGGCACCCTATTTCACCTCCAAATATGCGATTCAGCATATGATTACAAGCGGTGGTGGATCTATTGTGCAAATCGGATCCACCCATGGATACAAAGGTGCGGCTGTGCTGTCGGCCTATGCCGTCTCAAAAGGTGCACTACTCACATTAAATAAACATATCGCCGTTAATTATGCCAAGTATCAGATTCGTTCTAACTGGGTAACGGTCGGATGGGTTGCTACGGATGGAGAGCTTGAGCTTCATAGAAAGAACGGTGTAACTCTTGAAGATCTAAATCAGATGGCCAGCAAGGGTGTACCAAGTGGAACTATGCAATCTGTTGAAGATATGGCATATGGCGTCGTTTATTTATTATCCGATGAATCTAGGCAAGTAACTGGAACAGAGCTTCATATATCCGGTGGATTGAATATGTAGAACCATTTGTCTTATTGGACGATCTTTGGGCGATGCTAATGCATCGCCTTTATCTCTAATTATTGTGATAGATACAAGGGAGGGCATTGTATGAAAATTACAGGATTGAAGATCACGCATGTTAAACCCCGGTTTAGTTTTCTGAAAATCAGTACAGACGAAGGCCTATTCGGATATGGAGAGGCCATTCTTGAAGGAAGATCGAGAACGGTAGAAATGGCTGTCAAGGAACTAGAGCCACATCTTATCGGGCAGGACCCACGTAGAATTGAGCATCTTTGGCAAGCTATGTATCGAGGCACCTTCTACCGTGGAGGTCCGATCATGTCTAGTGCTATAAGTGGGATCGAACAAGCCTTATGGGATATTCTTGGGAAATCGCTCAATGTGCCAGTACATCAATTACTCGGCGGTGCTGTGCGTGACCGTATCCGTCTTTATCGCCATGCAAGGGGAATTGACCCTCAGTCGTTGAATGCTGATGCCAAGAAAGCGATAGAGGAAGGCTTCTCCATGATCAAGTGGAGTCCTCAGGGAGCGGCTCATATTCTAGAATCCCCGGGCTTCATCCGTAAGCAGGTCGAATGTGTGGAGGCCCTTCGTGACGGAATCGGTCCGGATCTAGAACTGGCCATTGATTTCCACGGTCGTTATAGTCCGATGGCAGCCGTTCAGCTTGCCAAGGAATTAGAGAGATTCAACCTTAGCTTTATTGAAGAGCCTGTGCTCCCACAGAATGTAGATGCCCTAGTTTATTTTAGGAGCTCTGTTACTACTCCTGTTGCTACAGGGGAAAGATTATATACCAAGTGGGATTTTCGAGAGGTTATCGAGAAGCAGGCCGCTCATATTATACAGCCCGACCTTGCTCATTGCGGCGGGATTATGGAAGGTAAGAAAATTGCTGCTATGGCAGAAGCTTATTATATGGCGATTGCACCACACAATCCACTTGGACCGATTAATCTTGCGGCCAGCTTACAATTAGCTGCATCGACACCAAACTTTTTTGTTCAGGAGCATGTGACACTTGGAGAGGGTTACTTGAAAAAGCCGTTCGTTCATAAGAATGGTTATATTGATTTGCCGATGGGACCAGGACTTGGTATTGAGGTCGACGAAGATGCAATTGCTGAGCTTCAGTATGATGGTGATTGGGATACACCGCGCTATTATCATGAAGATGATGGATCAGTAGCTGATTGGTAAAAAAGAATGAGTCATAAACAATGAAGAAGTTTTCGAGCTAGGGAAATGATGCTCATATTCTTACTCAAGGAGGCTAAATTCATGCAACAAAAGGTAGCACTCGTAACAGGTGCGGGTAGGGGTATTGGCGTAGGTATTGCCCTCAAATTGGCTGATGCTGGCTATGATGTCGGTGTTCATTATGCAGTTAGTAGAGAAGGTGCCGAGGAGGTTGCTGCAGAGATACGTAAACGGGGACGTAAAGCGTTTACGCTTCAAGCTGACATTAAGAAGGTCAGTGAAGTACGTGCCATGGTTGATCAATTCGTCGATCACTTCGGAAGAATAGATGTCCTGGTGAATAATGCGGGGATTACAAAATTCGCTCATATTCTGGAGACAGAAGAAGAGGAATTCGACGAAGTGTTGGGTACGGATCTGAAGGGCGCCTACTTCTGCACACAGCAAGCGGCCCGGCATATGGTGAAGTTGGGTATCAAAGGCGTGATCGTTCATAATTCATCGAACCATTCCGTAGGCTGTTGGCCGAACGCTACCGTGTACGCTGCGGCTAAAGCGGGAGTAAACAAGATGACGATGAACATGGCGTTGGATTTGGCCAAATATGATATTCGTGTCGTGGCCATAGCCCCAGGTTACACACATAAACAATTGGATCCTACAATGTCTGAAGGGGTACGTGCCATTGCATCTCGAATCCCTATGGGGCGTTTCTGTACGCCGCAGGAGGTCGGTGATGCCGTTGTATACCTCACTTCAGCAGGTGCAGGTTACATTACTGGAACGACATTGTTTATGGATGGTGGTGCCTTGTTGCCAGTTGTTGCGCAGAACGAGTACAGCTAATTAGGTTTAGTTTCGCCATGTACACATACTTCTTGACCCTCCCCGGCACATTGTTAATACCAGTAAAACAGCGCTTGCACAGTAGATTTGGTACATATGAAAGCGTTATCAAAGGCGTTATACTCTTAATATGGTGCTACCGCATCAATAACGAAGTTACGGGGAGGTCTTTGAAGGAAATGAAAAAAACATTATTTACTGTATTAGCAATGGTCTTAATCTTCTCCATTGTACTTATGGGCTGCTCGAATAACCCAGATGAAGGTATGAGCAACAACCGAGCTAACAAGAAGGATACTGAAGCTCCAGCCAAAAAGGACGACACTGTAAAGACTATTAAGCTTACCGTTTACAGCACGATTGGGGAACAGCCCAATCAGGAAATGATGAAGGGCATCGCAGCTAATTTCTCGAAGGAAAATCCAGGTGTTGAAGTTGAATTTCAATTTCCCGGCGCAGAATACGAGAATATATTAAAGGTTAAAATGGCGGCAAATGATATGCCTGATGTATTCGACACACACGGTTGGGCAGTTATTCGTTATGGTGAGTATCTTGCTGATCTACGTGATGAAACTTGGGCACCTTTAATGACAGATACGATCAAACCTGTCGTAACTGATAAGGATGGCAACGTAAAGGCACTTGTTATGAGCGAAGCGAAGGATGGAATCTCGTATAGTGTAGAGATTTTGGATAAATACAATATTAAGCCGCCAACAACATTCAATGAGCTTATGGCTGCAGCGGAGAAGATAAAGACAGAAAGTAACGGTGAGGTTTCACCATTCTTCATGTCCGGAATAGATAATGGCATGATTGGCGGATTCTTGGATTTATATGCAACTTCCTACTATATCAGTCCGGCTACAAACGATGCTGCGAGCTTGCTTGATGGTTCGTTTGATTGGAATAAATGGACTCCCCTTGCCCAAAGCCTAAAGGATATGGGTGATAAAGGATATATTAATAAAGATTTAATAACTGCGAAATATAGTGATGTACCGCAGCTATTTGCGCAAGGTAAAGTAGCTTTTGTCATGGGAGCACCATCGTTTGCAGACGAAGTTTATAAGTATAATCCAGCTGCGAAAATTGGGATCATGCCGCTTACTAGTGTTGTAGATGGGGATACACAAACCTTCTCGGGTGGCGAACGTTATACAATGGGCGCTTGGAAAGATGGTAAGAATCTGGAAATGTCCAAGAAGCTAATCGCATTCTTTGCTAAACCAGAGAATATGTCGACGATTGCCAATACTACTAAGCTACCTGCTGGCTTAATAGATATCGAGTCCGATCATGAGTTCTCAGAGTATTACGAAGCCTATTCTGATGTCCGTGTGTTCCCTTACTTCGACCGAGTTTACTTGCCGAATGGGATGTGGGATGTCATGTGTAAAACAGGGACCTCGTTACTTGCTGGTACAATCTCACCTGAGGAATTTTCTAAAAAAATGGAACAAGAATATTTACGTCTTCGAGACCAATAACTTTAGAATATTGCAATAAAGAGGGGGGTATCCACCCTTCCTTTTTATTATTACCGATGGGAGGGTGCTATTATGGCGGATTCGAATACCATACAGTTAGAGGAAAAGCCACATAAAAGCAAATACGATGGATACATGGGTCGTATGGTCCGCAGTGGCCCTTTTATTAATGTGCTCTATGTGCCAGCGCTGGTCTTATTCTGTATTTTCATCTTTTATCCGTTTCTCAAGGGTATACAGATATCCTTTACTAACTGGGATGGGTACAATCAAGATTACAAATGGCTGGGGCTTGATAACTACAAACGGATGTTCAATGATCCAGAGGTTGTAAAAGTAATCTGGAATACAGTGATTTACGGATTAGGAAGTGCAATTTTTCAGAATTTAATTGGTTTGGCCTATGCATTGTTCTTGAATATGCACATTCGAACCAGAGGATTAGTAAGAACAGTCATTTATTTACCGGTTATTATAAGCCCACTCATTATGGGTTACATTTGGTATTTTTTCTTTCAATACCAGGGTGGTGCAATCAATGACATTCTACTCTTATTTAGAGACGAACCATCAAATTTGTTAGGCGATCCTTACATTAATGTCTGGATCATTACCTTCGTAAACACTTACCAGTATCTTGGTATTGCAATGGTATTATACTTGGCAGGACTTCAGTCTATTCCTAAGGATTATTATGAGGCAGCTACAATTGATGGAGCGGGAACGGTCGCACGTTTCGCACATATTACTTGGCCCCTACTCGCACCTGCCTTTACCGTCAGTATGGTGTTAAATTTAATTGGTGGTCTAAAGCTATTCGATGTTATTGTGGCACTAACCAATAGTGGTCCAGGCTATGCCTCCGCTTCTCTTTCATCACTTATGTATTTGTTGTACTTCGGACGAGAGGACGCCGGATATGCAGCGACGATTGGAATACTAATGTTTATTATGATTTCAATAGTCAGTATAGTTGCATTGGTACTCTTTAGAAGGAGGGAGGTCAACGCATGAAGAAGAATAAAACTTGGTTGGTTATTCTCTCCTTAGTCATCTGTATCATTCACATACTACCTTTTTATATATTGATCACGACCTCATTTAAAGCAACGAGGGACTTAAGTTCAAAGTGGGTATTCCCTGGATACTATTATCTAGAGAATTTCTCGAATGCATGGGTTGAGGCGAATTTGAGATCTGCCTTTTTTAATAATTTTATTGTCACCATCATTTCGATCACACTAATTGTTATTATAGGATCAATAGCCGCATACCCATTATCTCGTCGTCAAACGGGCTGGAATAAATTCATGTATGCGTTATTCGTTTCTGCATTAATCGTTCCTCCCTTGACTATTCTTGTGCCTCTATACAAATTTATGGTAGACATTGGGGGCATGAATCAATATTGGGGAATTATCATGCTGCATATCACCTTCAATTTACCAATGACTATCTTTCTGTACACAGGCTTTATCGGAACGATACCACGTGATTTGGACGAAGCTGCCATGATCGATGGAGCTGGGCGATTTGGACTGTTCTATCGAATTATTCTGCCGTTACTCAAACCAGTTACAGCTACAGTCATTATATTGACAGGCGTAGCGGTTTGGAATGATTACCAGTTCTCATTATTCTTCTTGCAGAAAACGGATATGCGAACCATTACGGTCGCGTTGTCTAGCTTCTTTGGACAATATACTAGTAATGTTGGTTGGGTAGCAGCGGGTTCCTTTATGGGCGCTCTTCCAATGATTGTTGTTTATTTGTTCCTACAGCGATACTTTATTTCGGGACTTTCTTCTGGAGCTGTGAAGGGATAACGGAAAGATTAGACGAATAGGTAATGTATGGGGGGGAACGGAGATTAAACAATCCATACGCTTGAAATTAACACTTCTTTTTCTAATTACAATCGTAATTCCCGTGGTGATTATCCTCATAACATTACCTGTTTATTATCTTAACTTAGTTAAGGAGCAAGAGTCCTCTCTACTTGAGGGGACTCTGACTGCGCTCACCTTTGACATTGATACATATTTGGATGATTTGGAACGTATGACAGTTACACCCTATTTGAATCCGGAAGTAATGAGAGCGTTAAAATTAAAATCGACGGGCAAAAAGTTAACACCAGCCGAACAGGTTGAAACTGAAGAGTCTCTATCAAAAACATTACCAAAGTTTCTGAGGAATTTGCGTAAAGATATTCTCGGAACCATTCTTCTGCCTATGGATGGCAGCGTTTATATTACTTCAGGTAATAGTTATACAGATCGGGAGACTGAGAATTATCCATTTGATAAGCAGGATTGGTATATTGAAGCATTGAAGGCTGACGGGGATGTAGCTTTTATAAGTGTACATGTACAGAACTATTTGGTCGGTGTAGGTGCTGAGGTATTTTCTGTCGCTCGGTTGATTAAGGATCCTGACTCCCGTCGTCCGCTTGGAGTAATAATGGCGGATGCGGATACAATGGCTCTAGAACGAATGATGGGTGGAATCCGATTACGCCATGGATCTATAGCTGTTATTCTGGATGATGAGAAAAAATTGATCTACTCGAGCCAACCGATTTCGGATCACATGCAGCAACAAATGGCGGCTGGTGAGCAGACTATTAGCAGCTCAAGTGATCGATACTCAGTAGTAAGTGCAGATGTAGATCGCTCCAAATGGATGATCATTGTACTTTCCCCTGAATCAGTCATTAAGTCTCATCTTCAACGTATATATTGGGTAGTCTCGTTGTTTGCTGCCGGGGGGATTTTGATTGCTACAATCTTGTATTTCACTGTTACGAGTTGGATAGTAACGCCCTTTAAACGAATGATTCACGTAATGAAACGAGTACAACGTGGTGATATGAATACGTTCTACCCTGTAAAAGGTAATGATGAGATTTCCCAATTAGGAAGAAACTTGAACACGATGATTTCTACGTTGGGTGAGCTTATCGACCGAGAATACAAGGCGGTAATTAATCAACGGAACTCCGAATATCGAGCTCTACAATCACAAGTTCAACCGCATTTTTTGTACAATACGTTAAATGGCTTTATTGGTCTGAATCGCACAGGACAAAGTATGCTGTTAGAGCGTGCTATTCTATCATTAAGTGGTATGTTGCGTTATACATTGGAACATAATGACTGGGTTCTAGTGCAAGAGGAGATGGACTTCTTAACAAAGTATTGTGAACTTCAACAAATGCGCTTTGCAGAAAAAATGCAAGTGAATATTGTATGCGATCCTGATGCGTCAACGATCCTCATTCCAAAGCTATTATTACAACCAATTGTAGAGAATGCCATTATTCATGGTATAGAACCAAGCGACAGACAATGTCAGTTGACCATTGTTGTCGCGGTTGAAGCACTGGCGCTTAATAGTAGAGAAATGTTCTTAATCATCCGCATTAGTGATGACGGGGTGGGCTTTGATTATAGAAAAGAGCAGGCAAATGTAGGGATTATTAATGTTAGGGAGCGACTACGACTTGCTTTTGCTAATGCAGATTTGGAATTAAATAGCACCATAGAGAAAGGTACTCTCGTACGGATTTGTATTCCGTTAAAGGATGTGAAGTGGGCGTGAAGCTAGTCATTGCTGACGACGAATATCTGATTCGAGCAAGCCTGGTAAGTATGATCAATGACTTTGAGTCCTCTTGGGACATTGTCGGTGAAGCTACGAACGGCGAGGAACTGGTGAAGTTAGTAAGAGAACATAAACCGAATATTGCCATAGTGGATATTCGCATGCCAAAGCTAAGTGGACTTGAAGCAATTCGTATTGGTAAGGAAGAATCTCCACTCACCAAATGGGTGATCTTAAGTGGTTTTTCTGATTTTACTTGTGCTCAGGAAGCGATGAAGTTAGGTGCTTCAGAATATTTGTTGAAGCCGATCAATCCGTCGGAGCTTGAGCACGCACTATTTACTACCTACAAGGATAATAAAGAGGTTAGCATACTGCTAAATCAACAATTTGAGAATAGTTTATTTGCGCTTTGTAACGGACTCACCACAATTAAGAATGAAGATCGTAGCAGTCTATTCCACTATGGATGGTTTACTGGAGCGACGATACTCTGGGACACCGCGATAAGTGGGAAACGGTTAACGGAGCTGCAGAGTGAATTCTATGATGAACTTCGCCTCAGTATCTATAACCAGCTCGAATATGGCATGAATGTTGCGATGCTGGCTTTGCCAAATGGAGAACTTGCTGTTATAGGTGCATGGGATTGTAATAAATGCCCAGAGGGAAGGCAGTATGTATATCGTTTTTTTGAGAATATGAAGCTGATATCGGAGCGTTATTCGAACAATGAAGTCAAGGTAACTACGCTACAGACTAATGACTGTCATGGTTTTGAGGAATTAAACGGAAGGCTAGAGCAGCTACAGCGATGGAGTTGCCTACGAGTGGTATGTGGTATCGGCCAAAGTTTGGATTACCACGATTTGAAGAAAGAAGCCTCTATTCCCGTGAGGGTATTAAGCAGCACCTTACTGTGTAGCATCCGTAATCATTCACAGGATCGTATCTATTTGCATTATCAGAAGTCAGTCGGCGAGCTAGAAGCAGTATTACATAAAGCCGATCCACTTTCTAAGGAAACCATGCGCAAATCAATCATCCTTTTCCTTCGTTATACACTCGGTGCCGACATATCTCCGAATGCATCTGACCACCAATGGTTACTAGGACTTAAGAGTTACGGGGAGAATTTCTTGCGTGAGAAGAAAATGAAGGAACATAGCTCAGGGGATTTAATCAAGCAAGTGACTAGCTATATCGAAGAGCATTACATGGATGATATCGGAATTGGACTTATCGCATCTCAATTAAATGTGACAGCTAATTATTTAAGTGCATTATTTCAGAAGAAGACCGGCGTTATGTTTGTCAAATATTTGACCAATCTTCGCATGCTAAAGGCCAAAGAGTTACTTATCCATACGAATCTTCAGGTGAAGCAAGTTGCCGAGATGGTTGGATATTACAGTACACGGCATTTCACCAAATTGTTTACAGAAGCCTATGGCAGTTATCCTTCTGATTATCGTAAGAATCAAATGTAACCGGTTTGTAACTCTGCAGGAGAACAAGGAGGATATCATCATGAAAGAATCATTAAATTTTGAGAATCGTTCCGTGGTTGTTACAGGCGGCACGAAGGGAATTGGCGCAGCTATTGTAAAAAAGTTATTGCATTACGTGCTAACGTCATCATCGCAGATGTGGATGAAAGCGGTGAAGAGACGGCAGATCAATATAGGAAAAAAGGTTTAAATAGTAAATTTGTTTACTGTGATGTTTCGAATTCAGAGCAGGTTAATACATTGTTCGCAAATATTGTGGGAGACGTTGGCGGTATCGATGTCTTGGTTAATAATGCCGGTATATTCCCGAGAGCAGATTTACAAGAAACGAATGAAGTATTCTGGGAGAAGGTTATGGGAGTCAATTTGAAGGGCTCGTATTTGATGTGTCAGGCTGCAGTTCCAGGGATGATAAGGAAGGGCGGGGGTAATATTGTCAACATTGGCTCACTTCATGCATCAAGAGGAGAGGATAATACAATGGCATATGCAGTTTCTAAAGGAGGGATAGTAACCTTAACTAGAAACTTAGCTTTTTCCCTAAACAAACATAGGATCAGAGTGAATGGTGTGCATCCCGGTTGGGTCGCATCAGAAGGCGAGGTTGCACGTATTAATGCCATAGGTATGGATATGGATTTCGTCCAAGATAAGCTCGCTAGCCAATGCTGTCGCATTCCTAGCATCCGATTTGGCTAATCAAATAACTGGTGAAATGATAACGGTTTCAGGCGGGCTTGGCCTGCGGTAGTAATTTATTATGAAGGGATATGATAACATGACGAAGATCGCTTTTATTGGTGCAGGAAGCTTAGTATTCACCAAGAACCTAGTCCGCGACCTATTGACCTTTCCGGCTTTCGAGGATTGTACAATTGCGTTAATGGATATCAACCCTAAACGTTTGGAGTTTGCTAGACAAGCGGTAGATAACATCATAACAGCTGGGAAGTATCAAGCACAGATAGAAACGACAACAAACCGTGCTGAAGCATTAACGGGAGCTAGTGGAGTGGTTTGTACCATTCTTGTTGGTGGGCTGGATGTCTGGCGGACAGATCTAGAGATCCCAAAGAAGTATGGTGTTGATATCAACGTTGGTGATACACGTGGTCCTGCAGGTATTTTTCGGTTCTTGCGTACACTTCCTGTTATGCTTGATATTTGTAGAGATATAGAACGGTATTGTCCTGATGCCATTTTCCTCAATTATACGAATCCGATGGCTATGCTCTGCAGGGCTATGCAGAGTGAAACCAATGTTAAGGTCACGGGCCTATGCCACAGTGTGCAAGGAACAGCAGCGATGCTAGCGGGATGGATAGGGGCACCTATAGAGGAAGTTACTTATACATGTGCGGGCATCAATCACCAAGCCTTCTATCTCGATTATCGATGGAATGGTAAAGACGCTTATCCGCTCATCCGCGAGGCAGTCGTGGACAGGCCAGAAATCTACAAAGAAGAATTAGTGCGGAACGAAATGTTCCTTCATTTGGATTACTACGTGACAGAATCAAGTGGTCACAATTCCGAATATAACCCATGGTTTCGCAAACGGCCAGATTTGATAGAGAAGTATTGTACACATGGTACAGGTTGGAATCCAGGTGAATATGGCTTAATTGTCAAATATGGTGAACGTATCCGTGATAATTGGGATCAACAGATGGAGGAATGGCGGGATAGTCCGATCGATCTGAAACGCGGTGAAGAGTATGCAGCCTATATATTCAATGCTACGATCGGGGATGGCACGTTATTCGAATTTAATGGGAATGTACGGAATTTTAATCTGATCGATAATCTACCAGAAGGCTGTTGTGTTGAAGTGCCGGTTCTTGCTTCTAAGAGAGGGTTGTCACCCATCCGTGTAGGTGCATTGCCGGATCAATTGGCTTTATTGACCAATATCAGCGCAAGATGTGAAGAACTGGCTGTGGAAGGGGCTTTGACCGGAGATCCGAGAAAAATCTTCCATGCTATCTGTTTTGATCCTCTAACTTCATCCGTTCTTAGTTTAGAAGAGATTAAATCCATGGTCGATGAGATGTTCGCTGCTAACAAAGATTGGCTGCCTCAGTTTTATAAACAAGGCCAGTAGGGCTTTCATCGTATGGATCAGAATGGCTATTGTGGACCATCGGGGGGTATTTTACTCTGATGGTTTTTTATTGGGAATCGGATCTAGATACTATAATTGGAGAGCTGAAGTTAGGTAATTAGGGTACCAATTGACAACGAAGGAAGATGAATGTGTTCATCGTCATGAGGACACATTCTTTGTGTGTTCGGATGAATATTCCCGTGACAGAATTTGAAAGACTAGGTATGATTAAGCTTATAAATAATTACTGTAGCCATGGAACTTTTTGTGAGAAAGCTTCGTCTAATGATTAGCTTGGAGAAACAGGGGCGTGAAAGAACGATGAAGCTACTAGAGAGAATAAAGGTTAAAAGAGATACTAAACTAGCTCAAGCTAGTTTAGCCTATCAGGCTGATGAAATTATTCTGGATTCGGATACTCCTTTACTTCGTGTGCGTGGTGTGCAGAAATCCTTTCAGGTTGGTCATCAGAAGCTACATGTCCTTAAGGGTATCGATATGGAGCTACATCCGAATAAGCTGATTATGCTTCGTGGTCGATCCGGTTCAGGTAAGACTACGTTGTTGAATATGCTAGGCGGACTTGATGTGCCTGATCAAGGTGAAATTATGTTCATGAGAGATCAACTACATATGTTTAATGATGATGAGCGAACACAGATTCGTCGAAAGCGAATTGGGTTTATTTTTCAAGCCTATGCCTTAATGCCGCTTTTATCTGCTTTTGAGAACGTGGAGCTGGCTTTAAGAATGGCTGGCTATCCTAGGCAGCTCTGGAAGGATAGAGTTACTGAGTGCATGGAATTAGTTGGGCTTGCTAAACGTATGCATCATCGACCCTATGAGCTATCTGGAGGCGAGCAGCAACGAGTAGCTATTGCTAAGGCTATTGCACATCGTCCCGTTCTATTGTTAGCGGATGAACCTACTGCAGAGCTAGATTCCCAGATGGGCGCTCATATTATGGCAGTATTCAAAGAAATTGTTGCCAAAGAGAAATTAACGATTTGTATGACCACACACGATCCAACGATTCTGGAGGTAGCTGATCATGTATACGAGATGGTTGATGGCAGATTCGCCAATGTTTAGCTGGGCGCGCCGTTGTGCAATAGTATGTTTAAGTATCATTCTGGCTGCTTCCTTATCAGGATGCGGCTTGCTTCCTGAAGAAGACAAGGAGGAGCAGCTTCCCACAATTACTCCGCCCAAACTATCACAAAAACCTGTATATGAGGTAACGACGGAAACATTAATTACACGAGTCCGTGGTATCGGTCAGCTAAGATCCGAACAGCAAGAGCAATTATTCTTCATTGATGAAGGTAAGCGTGTTAAAGATGTCTATGTCAAGGCAGGAGACAACGTTGCAACAGGAGATTTACTTGCAGCCTTAGATGTATCTGATATGGAACGAGATCTTCGACAACGCAAGCTTAGATTCCGTAGTAATGAACTATCGATGATACAGACGCTACGTAATGCTGATGAGATGGAGCCTGAGGCATTAGAGCAAGCTAAGATCGACTTCGAGCTAGCAAGAACAGAGCTAGTTGATTTGGAAGAGAAAATTGCAACAGCGTATATATATGCTTCATTCTCAGGCGCGGTTGTTTCGGTGAATATCGCCAAAGGTGATGCTGTAACGGCTTATAAGCCTGTCATCACTATGGCTGATCTTAGTAAATTAGTCGTATCAGCGACAATTAGCAAAGAGGATCTTAAGAGTGTCGCTCCCGGTATGGCTTCCGTAGTTACTATTAATGCTGCAGGTGACTTTAATGGGAAGGTGAGTCATCTACCCGTTACAAGTGCGACTACTAACCCAGATCCTTATGCACCACCAAAGGAAACCTTAGATCAATTTTTGTTAGTTGACATCGAACCGTTTCCTGAGGGCGTGAGCTTAGGCACACCCCTTAGTGTGATTGTTATTACGAATAAAAAAGAGAATGCTACGGTCATTCCTTCAGCAGCGCTTCGTACTCACGCAGGTCGGAATTATGTGCAGGTTGTTGATGAGGACGGTACTAAACGTGAGGTGGATGTGGAGGTTGGGCAGCAAACATCAACCTTAGTAGAAATTATTAAAGGACTATCCCCTGGACAGAAAGTAGTGGGTAAATAATGGGTATTCCCCTATTACGATTTCTGTACCGCAAGATGTGGAATACCCGGTGGTTGACGCTAAGCACGCTTCTCGGACTCATCGTAGCGGTATCTTTTACAACTAGTATTCCAATGTACGCAGATGGCGCTCTAAAGCGGGTTGTATCTAAATCTCTTGCAGAGAAGAGTGACGGCTTACCCGCGGGCTCATTATTAATTCGTTATCAAGCGCCGGGTAGTGCCCGTGCCGATCTTGATCAATTAAGCAATGTTAACCACTACATAGAACAGGAGCTTCCCTTAGAAATTGGCTATCCTGCTCCTTCCTATGTAAGAACGTATTCGATTCGAAGCTCAAGCTTATCTGTAGTGGATCCTGAGAAAACCGATTCTAGTAAGAAGCGTCAAATGTCTATCGCCTCCATGAACGGTTTAGAGGATCGAATTGAGCTCTCCAATGGAACGATTTATAGTGAGCAGGCTAATGACGATTTAATTGAAGTCATTGTACATGACGAGTCTATGCTTCGTAATAACCTCCGAGTCGGAGATGAATTTTACTATGGTATTAGCGCGGCTCCCGGTGTAAAACCTTTGCACATTCGGATTGTTGGCTCATTCCTGCCTAAGAATGATACAGATCCTTATTGGTATCAAGGCTTCGAGGGAATGATGAATAGCTTATATATTAGTAAAGAGACGTTCGAGAAAGATTTATTAACGACCAAGAAAATCCCATTAAATTTAGCTAATTGGTATTATGCATTCGATTTAAGAGAGATCCAGACCAGTCAATTAGGGTCTATGTCTAATGTGTTAGAAAGACTAGATAACAAAGTATATCAACTAATGAATGACACTCGCGTGGATATCTCCTTCCTCGAGATGCTCGACGAGTTCAAAAGCCAAAGCGTGCAATTACAGTCGTTATTGTTCACTTTAGCTGCCCCCATGATAGCTATGGTATTCTACTATATTGCTATGAATTCTAGACAGGCGCTAGAGCGCCAGCGCAGTGACATTGCTGTACTGAGAAGTCGTGGAGGCAGCAATAGACAAATCATCTGGATATTCACTTTAGAAGGACTAATTCTAGGTGGAATTGCTCTAATTCTAGGACCTATGATTGGCTGGTATATGGCCAAAAGTATCGGGTCATCGAATGGTTTCCTAACATTCGTCGATCGTCAATCTATTCCTGTTGATGTGTCTCTGCTAACTATTGGCTATGGATTTATTGCTGTATTAATCGCACTTGTTTTTACGGTTGTACCGGCTATTATCTTCGCACGGACAACGATCGTTGGACTTAAACAACAGATGGCGCGTGCGGATCGTAAGCCTTTCTGGCAACGATGGTTCATTGATATACTCATGCTTGGACTTGTAGGCTATGGCTGGTATCTATTCACGGAGAGACAATTTATTTCCTTGAGAACAGGTGTTTCTGCAGACCAATTACAGGTTCAGCCTTTATTATTCTTTGTTCCAGCACTAGCTATTGCTTCCTTAGGGTTATTCTTCTTAAGAATTTTCCCGTGGTTGCTTCGGTTGTTCACTTGGTTAGGCAGGAAATTCCTGCCCGTTCCGCTCTTCTTAACGCTTACTCAGCTATCACGCTCTTCGAAGGCATATTACCCACTTATGCTATTACTGATCCTCACTATCGGATTAGGGGTGTATAACTCTTCAGCAGCTCGAACCATTGATCTGAATTCCCGAGAGCGTACGTTGTACCAGTTCGGTACAGACGTATCCATGAATGCGGTTTGGGAAGCATTCGCTGATTCACTCCCGACGGACCCAGGTGAGCAACCTGGTGGAGAACAACCTGGTGGAGAACAACCTGGTGGAGAGCAGCCTGGAGGAAATCCTTTTCCTATTCAGAAAATGATTTTTGTGGAGCCCCCATTCCAAGTGTTCCGAGAGCTAGAAGGCGTCGTCTCCGCGGCACGAGTGCTCAATACAAGAGGCAATGTAGTTGTGGCAGGTCGATCGGTGGGTAAGGGTAATGTGATGGGTATTGATAATGTGGATTTTGCCAAGGTGGCATGGTTTAGAGATGATTTATATGACTTTCACCCCTATGCTTACTTAAATTTATTGGGCTCATATGAGCAAGCAGCATTAGTTCCCACCAAATTCGCAGAGAAGCACCATCTTAAGCCTGGTGATGTGATCACAATCGCCATTGAACAGAAAGCACTAGAATTTGTCGTAGTTGGCACCTTGCCATATTGGCCATCACAGTATCCAGATGATACACCTTTCTTCATTACAAATTTAGATTATATCTATGATCAGGTACCTATGCTGCCTTACGATGTATGGCTGAAGATGGAGGATGGAGCATTAACAACTCCTCTAATCAATGAGCTACAAGGGCGGGACATTCAATTAAATTGGGTCAAGGATGTTCGCAACGAATTAGTTGTACAGAGCAAGCACCCCGCTAGAGGAGGGGTATTCGGTATCCTTAGTCTAGGATTTCTCATTTCGGTGCTCATCTCTTTTATTGGTTATATACTTTATTGGTTTTTTAATCTATCTAGTAGAGTCGTCCAATTCGGTATCCTAAGAGCAATGGGCTTATCTAGGAAGCAACTGTCCGGTATGCTGCTGCTCGAACAAGGCTTTACCGCAGGGCTATCGATTGTACTTGGGATTGGGATAGGCAAGCTGACAAGCTTCATCTTCCTCCCATTCCTACAGACGGCAGATAACGCTACTACACAGGTTCCACCGTTCCGTATCGTGTTCGATTCCCAGGACACGTTGCAGATATATGCTGTCGTCCTAGTTATGATGGCAGCGGGCGCATCTATGCTCTTCCTGCATGTTCGCCGTTTACGTGTACATCAAGCTGTGAAGCTCGGAGAGGAGCGATGAACCAATGATCCATTGTGAAGGCTTAGTGAAAATTTACAAGACGGACGAAATTGAAGTAGTTGCTCTGCAAGGCTTGAATATGAGTGTAGGCAAAGGTGAGATGATGGCGATCATTGGCAACAGTGGGAGCGGCAAATCAACACTAATGAATATACTAGGTGGTCTAGATCGTCCATCTGCTGGGCAGGTGAGGGTCGGAGATTGGGATTTACTGAAAATCAGTGATGAACAGCTAGTCGATTACAAGAGACAGACCGTAGGCTTCATCTGGCAGAATAACGCCCGGAATCTGTTACCCTACCTGACCGCGCTTGAGAATGTAGAGATGCCGATGATGTTAAGCTCTAACTACGATCGTCCCTATGCCAAACAATTACTGGAGTGGGTAGGACTGAAGGAGCGGATGTATAACAAGCTTCAACAGCTATCAGGCGGTGAGCAGCAGCGTGTCGCTATTGCGATCTCATTAGCTAATCGTCCTTCACTTCTACTAGCGGATGAACCTACGGGTTCAGTCGATTCCCAAACGTCCGATATGATCATGGATATATTCCGAAGACTGAGTAACGAGCTTGGAGTTACTGTAGTCATCGTTACCCATGATTTATCATTGGCCGGCAAGGTGGACCGAGTTGTTGCGATTCGTGATGGTTTAACGAGCTCTGAGTTTATTAAGAGAAATCCCAATCTCGATCTGGCAACTGCTGAGTTAACCGCTAGAAGTCAAACTGTGCATGAGGGTCATGAGGAATATGCCGTAGTTGATCGAGTTGGCAGACTCCAGGTGCCCCAGAAGCTGTTGGATGCATTACAGATTAGTAATAAGGTTTCATTGGAATTTGATGGCGATAAGATTTTAATTAAACCACCTAAAAACGTTGGAGGGGAACCCAAATGAGTAAACAAAGAAAATGGACTCGGCTGTTCGCAGTATCCATCATTATGATCATGTTAGTGCCTTTGCTTGTGGCATGTGGAAGTGCAAATGAAGAGGATGCGGATCAAGAAAGAGTATTAAGAATTGCTACTAGTATGGGCTACGGTCCAGATGATGATTATCTTCGTCAGCAATTTACGGATTTATATGAATTTACACACCCCAATATTACGATTGAATTTATATCCACTTTTGATGAAAGTCAGCGTTATCAAGGGATGGGTGGCAAGATGGTGGATCCAGATGCTGAGCAACCAAAGCAACCGATAGAAATCCTCAAGGAGGAAATGAATGGAACGAACCCACCAGATGTAGTTATTATGGACTTCGAACACCTAGCGGAATTAATTCGTGAGAACCTATTAACAAGTCTGGATACACTTATGCAGAAAGACAAAATGAATGTTGAAGAATTTGTCCCATCGGTAATTGAAGGAATAAAAGAGCAAAGTGAGGATGGAAGATTATATGCATTAGCGCCGATGTTCACTGCAAGCGCGCTGATCTATAATAAAAAGCTGTTCACTGATGCCGCATTAGCCTTTCCTACAGATGACATGACGTGGGATCAGGCATTCCAAACTGCACGTGAGGTTTCCAAGGGTGAGGGTAATGAGCGTGTTTATGGCCTTACCTTCAATAGCTATCGTTATAGTGATCCTTTCTACGATATGAGCGTTTATACAGCTCCCCTAGAGCTGCAGATGTATGATGATAAAGGGGAGAAGATGAGTGTTGACACGGAAGAATGGAGAAAAGCTTGGCAAACCTTCTATGATCTGAAGAAGGAGAAGATTTTCCCTGAGCAACCAAACTACGACCAACCACAACCAGAGCAACAGGGACCATTCGACTATCATTCCCTTCTCTCTGGGAAAGTAGCAATGAGTATCGTTAACTATTATGATATTACAGAAGTCATTAATGCTAACCGGAACGCTGCTAATATCGAGAACTACGAGCCTATTGATTGGGATGTTGTTTCCGTTCCTACACATCCAGAAGCACCGGGTGTTGGTGGTCAAGTCTGGTTGAACGGGATTATGGGCGTAAGCTCTACTGCACAGAATCCTGATGATGCTTGGGATTTTATCAGCTTCATTATGAGTGAAGATTGGGCTAAGCTGAAATCCAAGAGTGTATCACAATTCGTTACTTGGAAAAAGTATAATACTACCCGTGATGGATTAGAATATAACCTAGATGCTTTCTTCAAGAATACACCAGTGAAGAATAATATGTACAACAACACACTTTATATTGAAAAGCCAGACATCTGGCAGGTGCAGAATATTGGGCAGATGAAGTTTAATGAAGTTGTGACAGATGCGAAGACGGTTCCTGTAGCATTGAAGGAATGGCAAACCGAGGGAGATGCTATTCTCAAGAAGCTGATGGAGAATAATGGCCGATTAGATGAGGGTGGTGGCATTGGGTTTCCAGAGCCAATGCCAATTGAAGAAACAATCTCTATAGAAGAGAAGGAAAAGCTGATGGAAGCTGCCGGTGAAACCGTAGTGGAGTCCGAGGTAGTCGAAGCTGATGCGGTCGAATCCGTTGAAGTCACTGAATAATAGGTAAGATGAGATTTAAGGGAGCTGTTCCACAGGAGATCTTTACTGGGAGCAGCTCTTTGTTGCTTATTGCTATTAGCTGATAATAACAATGAGTAAATACCTAGTGATCTTGGTTATTCTATATCTAAGAGTAGACGATGATGAGGTGAATCCACAATGAATTGGATATATTGGGGACGATTATATGACAGTAAATTCCAAGCGGGATGCTTGGCAAAACGGATGTCAGAGGACTGGTGGGTGTATGGCTATGAGTGTCCACACGAAGTCGAAATTTTTCAATCTAGGAAGGGAAAATTTGGTGTTAAATTTATTCCGAATCTGCCTTGACTTACGATCTCCATTTGTTGTATAGTTATTTCTGTTGCTCAAAGTATCGCGGGGTGGAGCAGTCCGGTAGCTCGTCGGGCTCATAACCCGAAGGCCGCAGGTTCAAATCCTGCCCCCGCAACCAATTTTTAATATCATACGTTAATGAACTCTATAATTCGGGCCTTTAGCTCAGTTGGTTAGAGCGGTCGGCTCATAACCGATTGGTCGGGGGTTCGAGTCCCTCAAGGCCCACCAGTAATAAACCTTTATTGTATAAGGGTTTTTTTGTTTTTTAAAGAGATTTATAGAGTCATAACTTTTATATAAAAATGATGTTAGGCAGAAGATGCGAATACCTACTATTAAACATTGCTGGGCTCATTCCCATGCGTTCGGCAGCTACCTTGGGGTTTATGCCTATACTAAGTAAAAACGAGGCGTAGGTGTGTCTTAGATCGTGTAGACGTAACTTTTTTAGCCCTGCTTTCCTGGTAAGTACATTAAAGGTCTCAGTAATCGTTTTGGCTTAATAGGGCCCCCGTATGCGTAACAACACAACAATAGTTTCTCATAGTCCCAAGCCCTCCTTAATCGGCGGGCTTTTTCTATGTCCAAAATAAACACAGGAAGGTTGATGAGAAATGGATGAGCAACGAATTAGGGATATAGTGAGAGAAGAACTGGCTGAGCTTAATAGAACAATTCAGCCAGTTATCTATTTAACACTATTTGCGCCTTCTTCTGTATGTAATGCATATGCTGTGACAGATCGGTTTGGGGTTAAACATCGTTTATTTCAATTTCAAATCCGATTCTACGAGCAGGTAATTCGGGATTTAGTTTAGGAACTACGGTCAAAAGAAAACTGAGCTGGCTTACATGTTGAATCAATTCGGATCTAACGTTATTTACAAAACCATAAAAGTGAATCAATGAGGGATTACTGTAGCCAATATCGGTTACTTGCATAACAACTGATTGTCCAAAAGAAGCCAATTGGATAGCGACCTCTTGATCATCGTCTAGATTCTCTTCGTAAGATTTGATGGATTTCATTAGAATTTCATATTGATAATCTGCTAACTGACGATTGCGAAATACAGAGGGTTCTAATAATTGCGGATCTGGCACTTTAGGTAGGAAATTATTCAAACTCTTTACCTCCCAACTACAAAATTTGACAAAGTCTCGACAACTACCAAATTCGACAGAAGCAATATTTCACCTGTCAAACAAACGTTCTATTAGGAGATGTTGATATGGCAAAAGTCACAAGAAAGCTAGAAATTCTCATAGATCTGGATCAGCCAGCCGAAGAGATAAAGTTATGAATAAAGAGGATCCAAAGGCCAATTGAGGTGCTTATATACTATGGCAAATACTAATTCCTTGGTGATCAGAGCTTGGGAGTCTGTCCAGTCAGCTCATCACAACTTGAATAAACTAGAGAAAGACGTAGAAAAACTGGAAGACAATCAAAGCTGGTTACCTAAGCTCATTACTTCGTGCGTTATTACTGCAATTGTTGCCGGGTTGATTGGATACGCTCATTCTCAAATGTATGCTTAGTCGTTCGAAAGGAAGGTGAGAGAAGATGTTTAGGTCTACTTCAAAATATGAGTTCTACCAGCTAAAGAAAGATGAATTGTTAAGTTGCGGGGGAGCTCCTTAAAGACTTAGGTTACTATAACGGACTAAACCTTGATGGCGGGGTAGTGTATCTGGCGGTGCTGGGGACTACGCACACGGATATGAGCGTCCGCTAAGTAGTGCGCTTTTGGTTACGAAGGGAGTGGCGATACCTTATGTGCCCGATGAGGTACCCACTACACAAGGAGGTATGATCATGCGACAAAACGATATTAGAGTGAGTGAGAATTTCATGTTATATGAGTTTGAATCTCCTGATACTCATGAGGTTATTGTGCATCAGAAGCTTATCGAGTGTCTGCAAAAGCTACGATACAAATATGGGTCAACTATCATTAACTCAGGCTATCGCACACTGGAGCATAACAAGAAAGTGGGTGGTGTAGCTGATAGCCAGCATCGATACGGCAAGGCAGTAGATATTCATCTAAAGTCAAGCTGGACACCTGAGCGTCTAGCTGACCTTGCCAAAGAATGCGGGTTCACTGGAATTGGGCTGTATAAGACGTTTGTGCACATGGATATAAGAGATACGCCTGTTAGGTTTGATAATCGATAGAAGGGAGGAAATAAAATTGGAATTCAATGCATATGGAATTGGACTTATACCAGTAATCGTGATTTTTGTCGAGGTATTAAAGCAGGTATTGAACGTGCCCAAGAGGATCCTACCATTGATTAACATCTTTCTAGGTCAAATTGCTGCATTCGTTTATGTGGCTCCAGGAGAGCCCAAACAAGCTGTATTGATCGGACTTGTTATGGCATTTAGTGCAATGGGGTTGTGGAGTGGTGCTAAGAGTACAGTTGGAAAGTAGGACGATGGCCTTTCTTGGCCAATTGCTGAGTAATCGTGCTTCCGTCTCGGCATACTCCATAGAACGGATATCACGATATAGTGCTCGAGCGATCGAGCGCAAATCCACGCCGGCATGCTCATCATAGATTAGCGTTAGCGTTTAAACAGGGATAAGCGAAACCACCGACTTTTAGTTATGAACACCCAGTCCACACATATGAACCAGTAGATCATACAATAATAGTATTTCAGATCCCAACATTAATTGATGTATAGGGGTGGATAAGAAAATGTTTAAAGTCGCTATTGATGATGGACATGGCATGAATACAGCGGGGAAGCGGACTCCAACATTCCCTGATGGCAGTATAATGAAAGAGAATGAGTTTAATAGACGCGTTGCCCATCTGCTTGCGGTTCATTTAGTTCGATGTGGCATTGATGTGCTGATGGTAGCCCCAGGGGATGTAGATACACCTTTATCAAAGAGAACTGAAGCTGCTAACAAAGCGAAGGTTGACTTGTATATATCCATCCACGCTAATGCTATGACGGGTAGCTGGGGTGCAGCAAGAGGCATTGAGACGTACCACTATACTCAAGCTAGTCCGGATAGTAAACGTGCTGCACGTATCATTCACAAGCATCTGATAGCCGGTACAAGGCTTTCCGATCGAGGTGTAAAGAGTGCGGATTTCTATGTACTCCGAGAAACCGCTATGCCTGCGGTGTTGGTTGAGTGTGGATTCATGGATAACCTGAAAGAAGCCAAATTACTTCTGACTGAAGCATACCGGGCAGAATGTGCTGAGGAACTGGCTCGAGGCGTATGTGAATATCTTGGAGTTACATTTGTTCAAGAAAATGCGAGACCTTCTAATCCAGCTCCGAACAATTATCCGGAAGTACAGGGTGTTGTAAATCTAGTCGTTAATGGCAACGACACGGGAGAAGGATACATTATCAACGGTTTCACCTATGTTCCGGTGAGGACGATCGGTGAGGCATTGAACATCGAAGTTAACTGGGATGGAACAACCAAAACTGTAAGGTTAAAGCAAAATGATTGATCATACCAATTCATGGTTTAACTTAATAATCATGGACGTAAGAGGCAGACTTGAGTATATTTAATATAATAAACCTGTTAAGGTTTCGACCGAATTTGTTATGCTCGGTTAAGAAGGAGTAGAGGTTGTGTAATAAGAGTGAATGACAAATCGATTCCAGTAATAAACAAAGCTGACAATAGCGTACATTGGATCAGTATGGCTGATATTAATTATACTAGTTTGGATGAGAGACATATCGTTTACCACACTGAGGATGGTATATATCACAATATATTGAGTCTTGAGGACCTCACCAAAGTTCTAGCACCGGTGGGGTTTGAGAAGTTAGATCGTGGCAATTTGGTTCAGATCGAGAAAATTACTTATTACGATTCTGTGATGGGTAAAGTTTATTTTGACGAAGTAATCACTAAGGATACAAGGTATACAACCGTGGCGCCACGGCACATGAGCAAGATAAAGGAATTGTTAGGAAAAGAGAAGGATATAGGAAAGCCTCGTTCATTCTTCTTCTAGCTACCTTTGATGCTTAGCACAACAAATACGATGGTATTGAGAAATGTATGCAAGATAATGGGTATCATTATACTTTCCGTTTTTTTGTAAATCCACGACCAGAACATACCGATCAGAAAAAATCCAAGCCAGCCAACATAATTGGCGTGGGCTACTGCAAAAAGAATTGAGCTGGGTATGGCAGCAAACCAAAACCCAACCTTCGTATTCAGATATCCGAAAATTAACTTCCTAAAGATGACTTCCTCAATGACTGGAGAACAGATAACAGCCACAATTGGAGTTAGAATTAGCAGATCTTGCATGGTAAGCATAGGTGCAAATCCAAAAACCAGCTGTGCTAGTAAGTTGGTTAGACCTTGAATAATAATAGTCCATTTCATATAGGTATAAATGGTTTTCCATCTTTCTTTATGCTTGAAGAGTAAATTTAAGTCTGCCGATGATATATCATCCCAGAATATATAGAGAATATAGGCGAACAGAATGATTGGACCAAATGCATTAATATACTTATTCAGAAATAACATTTCGAGTGCAAGTAATAATATATAGGCCATCAATAATATAATCGGACGCTTCATAATAACCCCATCCTTACCATAAGCTAGCCATCATTATTTCTGCATGACATATAGTAAATCCTGCACTGTCCTCCAACATCACCATTTCTTATTTGTAGTGCCCCCCAATCTTAGCAGCTCTATCTCTTGCAAGACCGGCGGGAGTTATAGAGGTAGCGCGCATGATCGATGCGGGTCCGTATCGGTTCTTGATGGCGTCCATCGTACGATCTAAGCGTATCTCGGATTCCCGATCACGGAACAGGTCAACTTGGTATTCCTCCGCTGAAACTAATCCAGTAAGAGTCACACCAATACTTCGTACGGGTTGACCGTCCCAATGCTGGTGAAACAATTGTCTGGCTGCTGCGGATATATCTGGACCATGGTTCGTTACGAGAGGAAGCTTCATCTGCCGATGAAAGCCGGTAGGGTGGTCGAAGTCAGCTCCGCGGCAGCCACATGAGACCACGCTGCCCATAAATCCCTTAACACGTGCTCTTCTACCAACCTCTTCGCTCAATTCTAATAGTAATATCTCAATCTCCTCTGCTCGGGTATAATCTCTAGGTGTTGTCATGTTGTGTCCTATGGCTTTCTGACTGTTGTGGGTCGTAGGTGTGACTGGACTATAATCGATCCCATTAGCTGTTTGCCAGAGAAGCTCTGCATGAATATCAGCTTGCTTTCCCATACGGGCTCTCATCATCTGTTTAAAGTGGCCAAGCTCAAGTTTAGCGAGATCCCCTATATAATGAATACCCATATGTTGCATATGATGTGTCATTCTTCCTCCAACGCCGAACATACTAGGAATCGGGAGCTTCCATAGCTTTTCCTCCATGTTCTGTTCATTCAGAAGGAAGATTCCGTCTTTATGCTTCTTGGCAAAATTATCACAAGCCATCTTGGCTAATATTTTATTCGGACCAATGCCGACGCGTGAGAACACTCTGGTTTCAGCCATAATAGCCTGTTGAATACTCGACGCAATCTGATGTGGTGCTCCGAAGAGCTTCTGGCTCTCGGTCACGTCTAAGAATTGTTCATCGATGGAAAAGGGCTCGACCAGATCCGTGTAACGCTCGAAGATGGTTGTGATTTGAATGGAAACATCGATGTACAATTGCATCCTAGGTTGAACCACAACAAGCTCTGGACACTTGGATAAGGACTGCTTAATCCATTCTGTGGTTTGTACACCAAACGACTTTGCAATGGGGCAAGCTGCTAGGACAATACCAGACCTCTTAGCTGGATCACCAGCTACAATGAGGGGCTTATCTTGATATTCAGGATGATCAGCCTTCTCTACACTACAATAGAAGCTCTGCATGTCGACTAAGAAGATGACGGGGTTAGCATTTGGTTTCATGGAGGCCCTCCTTGGATGATTGCGTGAGCAGTTGTAAAAACTACCTCGTAAGTATAAGAGTGCTCCAATTATAATACGAATATTTGTTCGTGTATATGCCAATATCTTGCTTGCACGTTCCCATAACGTTCGCATATAATCAATACAAACGAATGTTCTCCAGTTGGAGAATATTAGGTAATAGCTATCGGAGGGTACACCATGACAGCCAATAAATTAACACGAGGCTCCAATCTAAGGTGGGAGTCATCTAGAATGATGCTTCCAGAGCATAAGGAAGAGATTATTAAACATCGGGAAGAGCTTCACGTCCAATCTAAGCCCGTCTTGGATGATCAAGAATTGCAGGAAATATCTTCTGCCGTCTATTCATCTTTTATCCAAAGAACACCCATATCTCTGATTCTCTATAGTGAGTATGAGAGCCGGACGGTAACCGGTATTGTCCTTCGGGTAGATTCTAGCGTGAATCAAATCCGGATCGAGGGTGAATGGGTAAGGGAAGAAGACATTATTGGTTATATACCAGAGGTTTGAAGAGTTGAGCTTCGTTCATAAGAGCATAAATTGGCGTTCCAGCGGACTACACTGTAACGCCAATTATGTATATTGCGCCTAGATAATTGTTGTACCTATCGCCAAGCTTTTCGGTGCTCGAATAGATCAATTACACCTAGTACGACATGGGCTAATCCAAAGCCTAAAACTCCAGTTGCAGCTTTCTTATATCTACTTCTTAATAGAGAAGCAGCAGACGCCGAAACAATGGCACCTAGAATAGCTGGTATCATACCTTCACGTTGTATACCTCGACGCATAATTATTTCACTCCTTGTGATGTTGTGAGATGCCTTCTAATAGCATGGTCAAAACCTGCCGAAATATGTTATTAAGAAAAATCCAATTCAAACCAAACCGGAATTGGTTTTTTTGCGTTACTTATAGTAGGACATCACAGCTTATGCTTACGAAGTAGTTTTATCGACCACTCGCGTGGTGGCTGATCATGATGTTGCATCCGCAACAACAAGACTGCTACATCAAAAACACAGGAACAAGCGAATAATAACTTGCGGTACATTCACAACAAAAATAGTTAAACCGTCTATATTTTGTTGTGAAAACCGCAACTAATCATTCGTTTGTTCCACAGCTTATGCTTACGAAGTAGTTTTATCGACCACTCGCGTGGTGGCTGATCATGATGTTGCATCCGCAACAACAAGACAGCTACATCAAAAACTTAGCTTATGCTTACGAAGTAGTTTTATCGACCACTCGCGTGGTCATCAAAAACTTTTAGGAGGAATTAATAATGAAGAAGGTTGTTCACAGATTGGTGCTTGTTGTAGGTATGATGTTAGTGCTTGCGATTGTAGGTGCATTAACAGCGATTGCAGCAGAAGAGGTACATATTAGAACGGATGTCGAGATAGCAGGTGATTTGGGACTCCTCATCGGAGATGGAGATGGATTAACAGATGAATATCTAGCGAAATCAACAACACGCTTACAGGCTGCAATTATGTTCTTAAGGCTCAAAGGGCTACAGGATGAAGCGTTTGCCTTCACCGGAACGGATAACTTCGCGGATGCTGAATTGGTGGGTGCAGCCAATCAAGCTGTATTAGCTTATCTAAAAGCACAACAAGAGCTAGGCTGGGCTGGTGTGGGTGAGAATAAATTTGATCCTTCATCGACAGTTACTGCGCAGCAATTCTATAAGGTTATTCTTGAGGCGCTTGGTTATAAGACGGGGACCGACTTCGAATACAAGGATACAATTAGCTTTGCGGCTTCCAAAGGACTAACTAAGGTCGCAGCTAATGGTGAATTTGTAAATGCAGACATTGCGACGGCAACAGTAGAAGCGTTAAAAGCAACAATAATGGGCAGTGATCAGACGCTTGCAGACCGATTGGTTGATGAGAAGGTTATTGAGGCTTCTGATGCAAGTGTTGTCAGTGATGCTAGAGTTGATGTAGCTATGAGTAGCTCATTAGGTAGTTATCTAGCGGATGGAGAAGGCATGACCCTGTATTATTTTACTAAGGATGCTGCGGATGTTAATTCCTGCACAGGCAATTGTTTAGTCAATTGGCCTATATTCTATTCTGAGAATTTACAAATTGGCGCCAGTTTAAATGAAACGGATTTTGGAGTGCTCGTAAGAGCAGATGGCTCCAAGCAGCTTACGTACAAGAGCTGGCCTCTATACTATTATGTGAAGGATCTAAAAGCTGGTGACACGCTTGGTGAGAACGTTGGGACGGTATGGTTCGTCATTGATCCAGACAAAGATTATGGAGCTACCTCATTAGCGCCTAGAGTTGAGATAGAAATCAGCGATACGTTAGGTAACTACCTAGTAGATGGAGAAGGCATGACCCTGTATTATTTCACTAAGGATGCTGCTGACATTAATTCCTGCACAGGCAATTGTTTAGTGAACTGGCCCATATTCTATTCCGAAAATTTACAAATTGGTGAGGGCCTAAATGAAGCAGATTTTGGACAGTTTGTAAGAGCAGATGGCTCCAAGCAGCTTACGTACAAGAGCTGGCCTCTGTACTATTATGTGAAGGATTTAAAGGCTGGTGACACGCTTGGAGAGAACGTTGGGACGGTATGGTTTGTTATTGATCCAGCCGATGACAATGGCACTACCTCGCTTGCAGCAACGAAAACCTATCAAATCGAGATGAAAAACTATGCATTCTCCTCGCCAACACTTACAATAGAAGTAGGTTCGTCCGTTACCTTTACGAATATGGACACGGCAGCGCATAATGCGGTGGCGGTGGATGGGTCCTTTGAGACGGTCCTGCTAAATAATGGTGAATCGGCCACTGTTACGTTTGACAAGGTCGGTGTCTATGATTATTATTGCGAGCCTCACAAATCACACATGACTGCACAAATTATAGTAAAGTAACAGGGGGTTCATATGAAGAAGGTCATATTTGTAGGGTTAACATTCATGCTTCTCCTAGTGCTTGTTGCTTGCTCTGACAATAAGGTCAATGAAGCACCGACTATCACGGAAACTGAGCATACGGATGAACACCCAGCTGAGCCGGTAGAAGAGGCTAAGGCCACTATTGAACCAGAGGTTGAAGCTGAAGCGGTTGAACCAGAAGTCACAGCTAAACCGGTAGAAGCCGAGCCAGAAAAAGCCGAGCCGGAAAAAATTGAACTAGAGAAGGCTGATCCGAAGGAACAACCGGCAGCCGTTGAACCGAAGCCGGTATTAGCAGCGCCAAAGACACACAAGGTGGAGATTGTAAATTTTGCCTTCTCACCTGCGTCATTGGACATTAGTGTTGGAGACATCGTAGAATTCACAAATTTGGATGCGGTGAAGCATTCCGCTGTAGAAGATAATAGTGTGTTCGATACTGGCTTGCTAGGCAAGAATGAATCCAAGCAGATGACGTAAAATAGTTTGTGTAAATGATATTGGTGTATTCCCACCAATAGAAAAGTAGGGTATCCTCGGAATTGTCGAGATTCCAAAAAAGAGAGGATAACCCTACCATGAATAGTATAA
>Ga0101941_1000200_pt1 | contig 141603 bp, 137 predicted proteins | sample DewCreD2012metaG_3_FD_75242 | JGI IMG/M metagenome (GOLD analysis project Ga0101941, IMG submission 75242) | Hot spring sediment bacterial and archeal communities from British Columbia, Canada, to study Microbial Dark Matter (Phase II) - Dewar... ... | reverse complement strand
ATACAGCAGGTCACCGTCAGCATTTGGAATATGCAAAGCTAAGAAGCATTGAAACAAGAAGAGATATTGCCAGATCTGCTAATACAGGAATTAGCGGTTTTATAAATCAGCGCGGAGATATACGCCAGTCAACAAATTATTGGGAAGAAGCCGTAGTAAAAGACTATGTACATTTGAACAAGAAGGAAACCTTTTATGTAAAATATGGAGACTATATTGGTATTAGTAGTCTGTATTTTTCGATACTTTGCATAGTATTTATGATAGTAGGTACACTGATCAAACGATTTAATATAATATGACACCCAACCTGGAAAATCTTTGCTTAAAAGTAGCAGACCTTGCTCGCACTACCGGCGAATTTATACGCAATGAATCCCGAAATTTTGACCTTTCCAAAATAGAACATAAAGGCCCGTCAGATCTGGTTTCCTATGTAGATAAAGAAACTGAAATTAAACTGGTTAAAGGACTATCAGCGTTGTTTCCGGAGGCAGGTTTTATAACTGAAGAATCGACCGTAGCAAAAGAAGACAAAGAATACAAATGGGTAATAGACCCACTGGATGGAACCACAAATTTCCTGCATGGACTTCCTGTCTTTTCTATAAGTATTGCGCTTTTGCAAAATACGACATTACTAATTGGTGTAGTATATGAAGTAAATCTGGATGAATGTTTTTATGCCTGGAAAGATGGGGGAGCTTACCTCAATGGCAAAAAAATCAGCGTTTCGCCAATCAACATTATGAGGGAATCTTTAATTGCCAGTGGATTTCCGTACAGTCAGAAAAATAAATCAAACAATCATTTTACTATCTTACAAGAGCTGCAGGATATAAGCCATGGAATCCGCAGATTGGGTTCAGCAGCAGTTGATTTATCCTATGTTGCCTGTGGCAGGTTTCAGGCTTATTATGAATTTAACCTGAATATCTGGGATATAGCAGCAGGTATTTTACTTGTGCAGGAAGCTGGAGGAACTATATGCGATTTTGATGGAGGCAAAGATTATTTGTATGGCAAAGAGCTACTTGCCTCAGGACCAATAAAAAACCAGATGCTGGAGGTTATACAGAAACATTGGAATAGCTAATCTAATGCTGTTTTGAAGTAAAAGTTGGTATGTAGTTCGCAATAATTGAAATATATCTTTGCGAGCTATACACTTTTCAATTGGCACTTTGTAACTGAAATGGTTGTTATTATTGCGTATTGTTAAATCTAAAATACTAAACCAATATGACCCAATATATATTTATAGGATTACTAGTAGTTGTTTCTTCTTGGTATCTGATCAGATTGGTAAAAAGGCAATTTGCTCCGTCAGATAAATGCGGCAGTGGTGGTTGTGGGTGCAAAGAATAGCTAAGCCCAGACTGTAGTTCCTTCGCTACAGTTTTTACAAATCTCAATCTGATCGCGACTCTTTAGCAGGGATTTGCGAAAATCGGTATAAGCATCTCCTTGCCAGGCTTCTGTAAATGACTGCTTATTAATATCTCCCAGAACGTACTTTGCATCTTTATCAAAACAGCAGGGTACTATTTTGCCATCCCAGGTCAAAACACAGGAATGCCACATCTTCCAACAGTTATTTTCCAGTGAATTTTTTATAACAAATTTGCCATCCTTGCCTTTGGTATAGCGTGCATATTGAGGTATTGTGGGTATTAGATCTGAGCCATTTTCGTAGTCATAAATCTGGGCAGTTTTGAATAATACCTTGTCCACACCCAATTCCCTGGCTAGAATTTTTACTTGTTCAATCTGATGTTCATTGGGTTTAACCACCAAAAACTGAAAAATTAAGTAAGGCTTTGAAGACTTAAGTTCCGTCTTCCACTTTACAATATTGCGGGTACCTTCCAGCACTTTATCGAGTTTGCCGCCAACACGGTATGATTCATAGGTTTCCTGTGTTGTGCCGTCAATACTTATTATCAACCTGTCAAGACCTGATTCTACGGTTTTACGAGCATTTTCATCGCTGAGGTAGTGGCCATTGGTACTTGTTGAAGTATATATTTTTCGTTGAGAGGCGTATTTTACCAATTCAAGAAATCCTGTATGCAAAAATGGCTCACCCTGAAAATACAAGGTAAGGTAGGCAAGTGTTTTTTCTACATCATTAATTAGTTTATGATAAATTGTATCCTGCAGCATACCTGTCGGGCGGGTAAATGAACGCAATCCGCTCGGACACTCCGGGCAACGCAAGTTGCAAGAGGTTGTAGGTTCTATAGCCAGGCTAAAAGGCATACCTTTATGCATGCTAACGCCTCGCTTCTGCGAACGTATATAGGAAAATACTAACTGAGCGTAATTAAAGACCTTTCTGAAGGAAAGCTTAGAAAGAAAATTGATGCCATCTTTAATTTCTGCAATCATGATTTTTGCATTATATGGCTAACATAAGAAGAAATGCTATATAAACGTAATTTGGGATAAATAGGCAGGGACCAATCATGTTAAATCTGGTAACTTTCTTTAAGTATTTTTGCCATTTCTTTCAACGGGCGGTTTTTATGCTCTTGAAAGTCAAAATATCCGGATTCCCAGCGAAAATTAGAACTTGGATCTTTCATAATCTCAACCATAGAGGCAGCTTTGAGCCAGGAAACTATATGGTATAAGGAACCTTCTATCAGAAATGGATTTTTTTGACTTACCATCAATCCAAAAGCAATTTCAAATTGTGAAACTACATTGTAGTACAAATGCTTTTTGCCAATGGTGCGGCCGCTAAGGTCAATATTGATATAGCCAATAAAACTGTTTGGAGTAATTATAAAATCGCCGGTTTCAATATTGTCAAAATGCTCAGCTATGTTTTCCCAGTGTTTAGCTACGATTTTGCCGGCTAAGGTAGGTTTGTTGTTATCGGCCAGTAAACTACTTCCGTCTTTAGTGTATATAGACACTAGGTACTTTCCTTCGATTCCATATGAATCGTCGGAGAGCATCTCAGGTGTTGCTATATTCCTGTAAGATTTAAGTTTCATTTAAAACGCCTTATATATTCCAATGCTAATACCTTGTCCACTTGCTTTGTTTCTGGCAAAGAGAAACTCAGCTCCTGTTATACTTAATAGACCTGAAAATCCGCTATTTAGTTTAGCGGCAAGTCCCAATTCCAGATCAAATGCTCCAAATTGGCCGTAACTTAGAGTCGAACTTACAAAAAAACTATTAGAAAATGCATATACCGGTTTAACAGAAATTTCTGGCATCGCACCTACATTTGTCAATATCTCCAATGCGTTTATCAACGTCAATTTTGAAGAAAGTTTATATACGTAAGTCAGTCGAATAAAGGTTGGTAATTTGTAAATATATTTTTTCTCAGAAATTTTAATTCCTGTTTCAGTTGCCAAAGTATCTGCAGTATAGGAATCAAATAATGTGTCATTAAAGCTAAGTATACTCTCGATTTCTTTGCCTTCAAACCGCAGCAATTGATCTGCCTGATACGTTTTCATGGGATCATACTTTATAAAACCCAAATCAGATACTGAAAGTCCTAAAACTGATTTTCCTATTTGATAATCGAGTCCCATAAACAACGAAGCTCCAATTCCATTTTTATCAGAGAAAATACCCGGTGCACCACCTGTTTGTCTAAATTCAAAATCTGCATTTGCTTCAATATAGGCTCCGTCCTGCTCCGTATACAAACTTAGTTTGTCTGCTCGGGCAAATCTGAAATTACCAGCCCGTATTGCAGATAATCCACCCCAAATATGTAGTTTGTTTTTGGCCAGCGATTTATCCATTCCCAACGAGAAACTCTGATAATCAAAAGAAGTAAATTGCAATGGATCGAGCTTGGCTGTTTGCCCGGCAAAACCTTTGTTGCCTCTAAAGGCTAGTGTAAACAGATCTTTAGAAAATTTAGCCGAGTTATGTTGCCTGGCCGAAACTGATGCAATTACCGCCATAGAAGAATCCAATGCTGCTTTGCCGGATACGTTTAGATTTAACTGATATCCATATCGATTAATTTTCCATAACCTGGATTCATTATGGGTTATGGATTCTTTATCAATAAATTCGCCATTGAGGAAATCTAGGAAAAACTTATTGGTTATGCCCGTTGCATTAAGCGAATACTCACCAAATGTGCCAATACTGGTGTTTTGTTTGTATCCGGAACTATCATTTTGAAAAAGATAATTATAACGTGTAAAATCATTATAAAGCTGCTGAGCTTCTGCATTCAGCATATATATATAGCAAAAAATTAGTACTGAAATCTTTTTCATCTTCCCTGTATACTGTATTCAAAATCACCTACCAATCTCAGTTCTATAGTATAATCGCTATAAATTTTTACATGCTGGCTCTCAGGCATGGTCCAAAATGTAGAAATAAAAACTACTTTAGAAGCAAGCATCATTTTATTCAACCGATCCAAATTCATCGGAAATTTTAGTTTGGAGTATTTCGTTTCAGAAACTTTTCCACTTTGCGGGTCTAGTGTAGCGGCAAGTATATCTCTGCCTGAAGTAACCCGGTCAATTTCTGCATTATGTTCGTTTAGAAAAACAAGTTCTACACCTGCATCTAATGGATATCCATTGTATGCCAACAGATTAAGACTTCCACTGCCAATTGGTTCTTTTATTTGTTTGCCTGAAAACACAATAGTATCTATTAATACAACTTTTTTGGCAGATAGATTTAGTGGCAATTCCATATTGACACTGGCTTTGATCGTACTGGTGTCATAAGCAAAACCACTCAGGTCATATTCATTTGCATCTTTATTTAAGTAAACTTTTCCTAAATACCCTATTTTGTTAGGTTTTAGACTTAGCAGATCTTCCGGTTGGCTGGAGCCATTGGCCAATATAGAGGTATATGATGGTTTATGGGGGTTATTTTGTGCTTTAGGTATAGTGCCGGCTGCCACGTTTTGTATAACCTGTGTTTGAAAATCATTGGAAGCAGTCAGATTTTCTACAACCAGATAACCATCAGCGCCGATGCCATTTACAAAATCCATGGTTAGATTAAGTTCCTTAAAACTAACTTCGTCAACATTAAAATCTTTGAACAGATCAAATTCTACTTCGCCAGGGCCAATAGCTATTGTGTCTTTACCCAGAAATCCTTCCGCATAGGATGGTTTTACGTTTTCGAATACCATTTCAATAGCAAGACTATCTTTGTAAGATATAAAAACCGGCTGATCTGACTCCTGAATATACGCTTTGATCGTATTGTATATCAAGTTGTAGGAATTGCCTGTACTTCCCCGAAGGTCAATTTTGTAACCTGAAAAATCAACAGAAAAATTCAGAATGCCAGGATTTAAACCATCGGATGGAGGAATTGAACCACTGGTCTTAAACGGTACTCCATTTTTGGTAGCCAAAGGCAATTCAAAGTCATAAAAAATTCGCTCTTTGGCAGACGATATTGCTTTGACTTTTAACAAACCGGATTTGAGAGCAGCTTTGGTGAGTTTTATTTCGCCCATATTATCCAGAGGCGTGTTTTCTGATTTAGAAATTAATTCCTGATTAGGGAAAACTGCGTAAGCTTCTTCCACAGTCAAATCACTTACCACCAAACGTGTGATAAACACTGCATTGGTGTCTATAAGCGGATATCCACTTGACACGCTAAGTTTGCTAATGTTTATATCAACAACCCCTTCTATATATTTGCCCGCAAGATCATAGGTAACGGGGCCATAGCTACCATACCGTGGTAAAGAACCAATATCGGCCTTAATTACTTCCTGCCCGCCGGTTGTATTGGTCAATGTCATTTCAACATCAAAAAATCCGGCAGGAAAGTCATTTACAATTTCCAGGGTAAGTGTACCGGACAATATCTTTGCTGACTGAAGTATATCGCTAAAATCTAAAGGAAAAGGACCTACCGATCTGTTATTGAGGTTGACTATGAAATAGTTACTACCATGTGCATCCAAAATCTCCTGACCTTTAGATTCGCCATCGGCAATTAGCTGACGGGCCATTTCTCCTAGTGTAATTCTGTATTCTATGGTATCAGAATTGATTTTTATGGATTGTACTTTTTGGGTGGTAGTGAATGGAGGAATATCTAATTTAATAAGTGAGTCCAGTCCCAGCGTATACAATGGTGCACTATATACTACACTCAGGCTATTGTCTGCATTAGTTTTGTATATGCTGTCAGGCAGAAAGTCCTGCATAGACATGGTAGTCTTGACTAAAGGAGTAAGAACCTCTGTTTCCCAATGAGGACCATGGTTTTCTCTCTTTTTACAGCTTTGTATCAAGCAAAAAAGCACCAGAAAAGAAGGGAATATATACTTTATATTAAACATTCGGAGTGATTAGAATATAACTAAATTAAGACTTAATTGTACGTAGTCAAACATATTGTATTCTTTAATACAAAATATATCCTGGTAAGTAATCAAGTGCTTGTTATTTACTACTAAAAAGATAGGCTTTAGAGCAAAAAAAAAATGGAGGCACTAACCTCCATTTTACTCAATTACCAATTATTAAACTAAACTTCTATAAACAAACTTTCCAATTCTACACTTCTGCGAATAAAATTCGTCAGTTCTTTACCTTTCAACATTCCCTGCGACAGCAAAGCCAGATCAAATGCTTGTTTGGCCAGTTTTTCACTAACGGATGCATCGCCGGATTCGGCAATCTTACGAATCATAGGGTGATTGCTATTTACCACAACCTGATATTCTTCGCCCATATTGGCCATAAATGGCATGCCGCCACCTGCCATAGACATATCCTTCATTCTGCGGATAAACTCAGGAAAGGTAATAGATACCGGAAGTTCTTCTACTGGCAAAGCTTCCAGTTCCATTTTAGCTTTGTCATTGCCTATAGCTTTGGTAAATACGTCTTTCACTTTACCTTTCTGATCGTCATTCAGCACACTTTCCATCTTCTCGTCTTTGTCGATCAGCTTGTCAATACGCTCGGCATCTACACGTTTCAGCGTGAATTTATCAATCTTTCTTTCCAGAAGGTTTATAAAATGGCTATCGATCATGGCATTATCCATCAGCAATACATCATAACCACGGCTGGTTGCTGATTGTATGTATGAATCCTGCTTACCGGCATCACTAGAATATAGAGCTACAAGATTTTCATCTTTATCCGTTTGAAGAGGTTTGATTTTCTCTTTGTATTCTTCCATGGTAGCATACTGATTTTCTGTGTTTTTCAACAAACAGAAATTGGCTGCTCTGTCATAGAATTTCTCATCGCTGATCATTCCGTACTTGATGAAAAGACTGATATCATCCCACTTTTCTTCAAAAGCCTTACGGTCTTTGTTGAACAGTTCAGAAAGTTTATCAGCTACCTTTTTAGTGATATGGCTATTAATTTTCTTCACATTGCCATCGGCCTGCAGGAAGCTTCTTGAAACGTTTAGAGGAATATCCGGTGAATCAATAACACCTTGAAGCAACATCAGGAACTCTGGAACAACGTCCTTTACCTCGTCTGTAATAAATACCTGACGGCTGTAAAGCTGAATTTTATTGCGGTTTACCTCTAGTTCACCCTTTATTTTTGGGAAATAAAGAATACCTGTAAGGTTGAATGGATAATCAACATTTAAGTGAATCCAGAAAAGCGGATCTCCTGAGAATGGATATAATTCCTTGTAGAAACTTAGGTAATCTTCGTCCTTAAGTTCTGAAGGTGATTTTGTCCAGATTGGATTTGGATTATTGATTACAGTGCCTTCAAACTCAATTTCTACTGGAAGGAATTTGCAGTATTTGTTAAGAATTGCACTTAATCTATGGCTTTCCAGAAACTCTTCAGAATCTTCTGCTACGTGAAGTATAATATCGGAACCACGATCTGCTTTTTCAGCACCGGTAATTTCAAATTGTGTTGAGCCATCACATTCCCAGCGAGCAGGTTCAGCACCCTCCTGAAAAGATTTGGTGATAATTTCTACATTTTTGGCCACCATAAATGATGAATAGAAACCAAGACCAAAGTTTCCGATTATTTGTTTATCGTCGCCTTTGTCTTTGTATTTTTCTACAAACTCAGTAGCACCGGAAAATGCAATCTGGTTGATATACTTTTTGATTTCATCGGCAGTCATTCCCAAACCACGGTCGCTGATGGTAATGGTTTTTTTCTCTTTGTCCAGAGAAACTTTAATTTTCAGGTCGCCAAGTTCACCTTTAAATTCGCCCAGCGAGGCCAGTCTCTTTAGTTTCTGCGTGGCATCCACAGCATTGGAAACTAATTCTCTCAAAAAAATCTCATGATCTGAGTAAAGGAATTTTTTGATAATGGGAAAAATATTCTCGGTATGTATCGAGATAGTACCTTTTTCTTCCGTAACCATTTTTTATATTTTTTTTAGGTTTATACAAGTTTGGCTTCTGCTTTTCAAGTTTCATTCCAGTTGAGAATTCTCTGTCAGGTTGTCAGAAGGACAGCAGTTATACTGCTATAATTACCTGTTTATGTTAAAAAAAGGACTAAAACCTGAGAAAACTGAACCGAAGTCTACGGTCAATACAAGGTGAAAAACAGAATGTGAAAACCGTTCCAATCAGGTAAAAAAACACATCTGCAAGATCACTGGTATAATTGGAAGATTTTAGAGGTAGAAAGACTTCAAACACTAAACTTATAATCAGCAAATAAAACAACACTTTGAGAAGACCATATAAAAGTTCCAGTTTGCCTGAAAGTAGTCTTTCCAGCGAAATAGAAATGGCAACAAATATAGGCATACAAATCAGATCGTTCAGGTACCAGTGTACCCATGGAATAGTATAGCCCAGCGACTGACTGGTTTCTACCACAGCAAAAACTAGTGCAGCCAGTACCGGCCAGATACCTAGCCAGGGTTCAATTAACCGGCTATAGCGGTGGCCAGCCATACAACAAATGAAACAATAGCAAAAAACAACAATTGTGCACCCTGAATAAGGCGTTTGGCAAGTTTAAGTACCGGGTGATCGTTAGGACCAATAGTAATTAGTTTGAGCTCCATACCAAAATTATCAGACTTGTCACGAGCTTCTTCTTCCTGCTGTTCTTTTAGCTCTCCAGGCGATAGTGTTCCGCCACAGTGCTGACAGGTATCATCAACTTTCTGATTCCATGAAGACCATTGATGGCAATGCGGACATTTTTTTTGTGGCTGGCTCATTGTCTAAAAATTTATTGCAAGATAACATTATAAACTTTCAGACTAAACAAAAATGGCATTTGAATAACTTATAAATTGTCTGAAATTTAAATCTTAAGGCCCTGCAAATTACTATCAATTTCTTTCCCTTAACAAGTTGGTAAACAATATTTAGATTCCTGATAAAAACCCTATATTCGTACCTGAAATTCAAATTTACTATCCCCTTTTGAAACCAAATCATACCATACATGACTGGCCTGAAATTCGGAATCTGATTACGGATAACCTGGCTATTGCTGCCGCAAAACCAATCATTTATTCTCTGTTTGAACTGGACTTAACCTTTCTGAAAAAAACCTTAAAGGAAAAACAACGAGAATTTAATAAAGGCCTTTCGCTCAATGCATATATAGTTTTTTTGCTCGCACATTTGCTACACAATAACAAAGGATTTCTATACCACCGCTATGGAAAAAAGAAAACCATTGTATTTGATGAAGTGGATATACTGACCATTGTAGAAAGAAGGCTAAAAGGACAACAAAGTGTGCCGGTTGCAGCTATTGTCAAAGATGCTGCAGGGAAATCTTTTTATAAAATCAATGATATTTTAAGAGCCTATCAGAAGGCAGACCCATTGGAAATTCCGGGTGTCAGAGAAAGAAGACAGTTGCTGAAATATCCCTCTTTTATTCGCAGATTTCTTATGAAACGAATTGTTAACAACCCGTTTCTAAATAAAAGATACTATGGTGATGTAAGCGTCTCATCTCTAAGTATGAATTCCAACAACAGAGCCTGGTGGGGAATACCTATTGGTACCAATCCCTTAACTATAATGCCATCCGGAATTTCTAAAAAAATAATACTGGAAAACGGTCAGCCGGTGGAGAAAGAGTTTTTAAGTATGACTGTAGCTATGAATCACGAGATAATTGACGGGGCTCCAGCACAGCGTTTTTTTCATGACTTTGCACTAAAATTTGAACAAGCCTATGGCCTCTGAAAAACAATTTAGCGACATTCCTACCCCTTCCGGACATTGGTTTTGGGGTCATGCCAAGTTGATTCTGAATGATCCTATCGGGTATGTAAAAGACGTTTCCTTAAACCATGGTGCACTAGCCAGAATCCGGGTACTGCACAGATCAGTTTGTATTACTGCCAATGTTGAATGTGCCAGACAGATTTTCCTGAGCGGTACAAACGATTTTGAAAAGGGGCGAAATTACAAAAACATGTCACTACTGATCGGAAATGGTTTAATTATAAGTGAAGGAGAGTTTTGGAAAAGGCAGAGAAGGCTGGCCCAGCCTGGTTTTCATAGAGATAAACTCAGAAGTTTTTTTCAGATTTTTATTGATTCCAGCAAGGATCTGGATAAAAAGTGGAATTCTTACCAGGCAGAAGATATACATCGGATTTCCACCGAAATGAGCGAACTTACGCTTCGCATTATTGGTATTACACTTTTTGGAATAGATCTGTTTAAAGAAGCCGCTTCCATACCACCTGATGTAAAAGAGTTGATTCGCTTTTTGAATATTCGCAATTATGCCCTTCCAAAATATCCGATAAACTGGCCATTGGCTGCTCATAAGGATTTTTTTGAGCGCAAAGAAAGACTGGATAAACTGGTTTATAAAATTATTGAAGACCGTAAACAGGGTCAAACACAAGGCGACGATATTCTGCAGATGTTCCTTGACACCACAGATCTGGAAACCGGCGAAAAAATGTCCAGTGAGCAGATTAGAGACGAGGTTTTGACCATGTTTCTGGCCGGCTATGAAACCAGTTCAGTGGCATTGACCTGGATATGGTATATGTTATCGCAACATGAAGCTGTCCATCAGAAGTTTATAGAAGAACTTGAAAGAGTTGTAGGTGATAATGATGTGCTGCCTGAGCATTTGATGCAACTAACCTATACCCGCCAGATTATAGAGGAAACCTTAAGGTTGTATCCTCCTGTATTTTCTATTCCCAGACAGGTAGTCAAAGAAACGGTAATGCAGGGCTACAAATTAAAAAAAGGTGCAGTTGTTCTGACCAGTATATTAGGTATACACAGGAATCCTGCTTACTGGGAAAATCCTGATCAATTTGATCCGGAACGTTTTGCCACACACAATCAGGATAAGATTGTAAAGAATGCCTATATACCTTTTGGTATCGGGCAACGAATCTGTATAGGCAGTCAGTTTGCCATGCTGGAAATTATAGCCGTATTGGCCGTACTGGGCAGAAAGTATAAGCTAAATCCCAAAAAGGGCTACAAACCGGAAATGATTGCTGCCATTACCACCAATGTAACCGAAGGAATGCCTATGCATATTGAGAAGCTGAAAGTGTTTTCTAAAGATCAAGCTGTATAAAATGCCTAATACCGCCACCGAAATTTTTGGTTTCAACTAACTTCCAATTCCATTTCAGGTAAAGTCGTAATAAGTGAGGAGCACAGGTGGCAAGCAGGCTATTACAACTATGTTCTCTGGCCTGTTCATAGCAATATTCTTTAAGAAATACTTTTTCAAGATTGAAAAGATTCCCATCAAAATGCCGGGTAGAGAAAAGCGTTAAAATTTCGCAGTATTTCCCTGCATCTGCCGGAGCTGCAAAACCATAATAGTCAAACTGACAATAACTTCGCTCATAAATTCCACCAACATAAAACAGGTTTTGACTCTGTAAATCTTTCAGGGTATACATGGCTACCTGTTCGTTAGGGATTTTCAGACTTATTCGTTGTAGTTCATCATCCCAGTTCCAGATTTGTCTTATAAGACTTTGCTCTTTCAGTGTATTGAAGGCTGTATAAAAATGCTTTTCATAGATTTCCCTTTCCGATGTATCTGAAAGATCAATTCTGCTGCAAAGATTCTTAATGGCACTCAATGGTGTCGGCATTTAAGGTTCTAATCTCTTTGATCTGATTAATTGCATTAGGAAACACCACTATTGGCTCTTCTAAATGTGCACGACCTTCAGGAATCATTTTGAAGGCCATGATCAGAATTTCATCTCCGGGAGACACAAGGTGTGCAGACGGCCCGTTCAGACAAATTACTCCGGAATTTGGTTCGCCCTTGAGTGTATAGGTTTCCAGCCTGCTGCCATTACGGATGTTGGTGATCAGTACTTTTTCAAATGGAGCAATATTGGCAGCTTTTAGCAACACCTCGTCAATAGTAATGCTCCCGAAATAATCCAGTTCAGCCTGCGTAACCGTAGCTCTGTGAATTTTGGACTTTAAAAAATGAATGTAGTTTTCCATAAAAAGACAGGTTTTAGGGTCTTGCAAAATTAGCTAAAATAACCGGGTACGTAAGCCGTAATTTTGAAAAACAATAATAAAATGGCAATTAAAAAACAATCAATTTAACTGTCAGTTTAGAATCATATATTTTGTTTATGCCTGAAATAGCTCCAAAAGAATCAACTGTAAAGTCATTAAAACAAATTGGTAGATTTTTTTGCCTAACTGCCATATTCATTTGTACTTCATTTCTGGTTTTGCCGATAATGAAATTTTCAGATGAATTTGAATGGACTTACAATAATGATTTTTTACCACATCCATTGACCGCAATTATTTATATTATTTATGGGGTTTCCATATTATTGATTTATAAAAAACCGACACCCGATAAGAAAAAAAACATATCCCAATCATTGGTTTTTCTGGTTATTAGTTTCATAATTTATAAAATCTTATCCCTCACTTTTGGATTTCCTTACCTGCCTGAAGAGCTTTTATTTAAAGCGATAAAATCGGGTAACCTGGTAGGGCATTATTTTCCATTGCAGATTGTTTTTGCTGTATTGATGGCTGTAAATATTTTATTTCTGGATAGCAAAGTTGAATCCATTTCAAAAAACATTCAGTTCATTTCATACTTCCTCATTTTATTTTCAATGCTGAATATCTATGGTTTTATTTTCCAAATAGAAATTCTACTATCTGTAAATGAAAAACTTTTGCCAGTTACTTTTGGATCTTCGGCAGCTGTATTTCTTCTGGCAAATACGCTATTGTTTATTAGACCCAATCAGGGATCTATGCGTTATTTGGTAGGTCAGAACCCCTCTAAAATCCTGTTTATAAGATTTATTGCATTACTTGCACCATTGATTCTGGGCTGGCTGGAAATCTATGGCGAAAGGATTGGAATATATTCAAAAGAGTTTGGAAAGGCCATACTGGTTACCTGTTCGTTTGCACTAACTATGGTACTTTTGGGCATAAAATCCCGAATTAGTTATAAGGATAAATATAAATCCAATCAACAGATTGAAGCCGAAAAAATAGTTTTCTTAAGATTCTTAGGTTTTCACCAGCATTGATAAATATATATGATATTGAAAAGGACGAATTAGTTTTTTCCAATGCTGATCAGAAAAAATTTCTAAAGAATTTCAATTATCCTACCGAAGGGAAAGGGTTTAAGGCCAAACTGGAGAGCTTAGTATTAAGCGACGACCTTGAAAAGCTGGGAAAAAGCTGGGAAAATTATAAAGTTCTAAACAGTGTAAATTACGAGGAACTTTATTATCGGCTGATTGATAATAATAATCGTATTATCAAGCTTTATTCACGAAGAATTCCTTTCAAAATTGAAAATGGAGAAGTCAGGCAGGTTTTGATGAATGAAATTAAAATCTCAGATCAAAATGAACATATACTAGAATTATAAAGAACTGAAATTAATTTTTTCACAGCTATATGTTCGTTTATGCAAATTCCATTTTCAGATCATTAACCTTATATTTTGTAATCTGCTGTAACAAATAGCACAAGAATAGTCTTACCTGGATTGAACCAGAGTGTAAAAAAATCCTATTGCTAATTCTAGCTAAAATTTCGTTCCCGATTCCATCCTCCAACTCTCCCCATTTTATTTTCCGATTCATTTTACTATTGCTCAAAACATATCTACTTTTACATAGTTGCAACAACAACTAATGAAAGAATCAAACGATCCGGAACAATTTATAGGATATCTGCTGGCTAGCACCAGAAGGCAAATGGTGGCACACCTTACCAAAAATTTGGTAGCAGAAGATTCTGAAGTTACTTTTGAACAATGGACCGTGCTGATGAGACTCTGGAACCGAGATGGTCTTTCGCAGCAAGAACTGGCAAACTGCTGCGATCGGGACAAAACCACTATGGCCCGACTTTTGGATAATCTGGAAAAACAACATCTTATCAAACGGGTTGAAGATAGCAGCGACAGACGAAACAAACTTATTTTTCTAACCGATTCAGGACAAAAACTTCGTCAAAAGCTTTGGCCACTGGCTCTAAAAACGCAAGCAGAGGCACAGGAAGGAATTAGTGATGAGGAACTAAAAACATTGAAACTGGTGCTCGAAAAAATAAGAAAAAACCTAAGCTAATAAGTAAAACAATATATATTCAGTCAGAAATAACCTTTACTGACCAAAACATACAGTATAAAACATGAAAATAACCATTTTTGGAGCCACAGGCCGAACGGGTAGCCGCTTGGTTAAAAAAGCACTACATGACAAACATGAAGTAACCATTGTAACCAGGCAAATAGCCAAAGTTTGTTTCGATCCTGAACAGCTTAGAATTATAGAAGGCAATGTAACAACTCCGGAAATTGTACAAACAGCCGTTGAGGGTGCCGATGTAATTATTAGTTGTCTGGGTGCCGATGATATCTCCAAACCTTTCAAAATGATATCAGAAGGAACTAAGAATATAGTAGAAGCTATGCAGGCAGCAGGTATTAGAAGGTTTATAACTATGGCTGGTTCTGGTATTCTGGCTCACGCCGATGCCAAATACAGAGGCAGGGTAGATTTTCCTCCATTCCTGCAATTTGTTTTTGAAGACAACCTCAGAGCTTACAAAATTATTAGAGAAACGGATCTTGACTGGACTATTATCTGTCCTACCAATATGCCGGAAGGTCCAAGCATAGGCACATACAGAACAGAAATTGATTACCTGCCGCATGAACCTAAACCTGTTAGTGTAGGCGATGTTGCAGGACTTATATACAAGGCAGTAAATGAGAACTTATTTATCAAAAACCGTGTTGGAGTAGCCAACTAAGCAGTTTTAATTTTCCATGAATTTCAGAAAAATATCCATAGTTGCAGGGGTCTCTGTATTGGTGCTCGCATTTTTTGTTGGCAAAAAAATCAGTTCAGACAAACCAGAGATACCAGTTGCCAAAACCGGTATCATACAAATGGTAAATGCTATGCCTGTTGTAAATACATCAATCAGAGCAGAAATACCTGTAACCGGTAAGCTGGAAGCCCTCAACCGGATCGAGATATATTCAGAAGTATCAGGAATATACAAACAGCCGGGTAAGGCTTTCAAAGAAGGTTATGCATTTGCCAAAGGCGAAACGCTTATCAATCTGGATAGCGAAGAAGCTTTGCAAACATTATTGGCACAACGAAGCCTGCTTTTCAACCAAATTGCCCAGATGATGCCCGATCTGAAAATCGACTATCCGGAGGATTTTGAAAAATGGAATAATTACCTGATTAATTACGACCTTAAAAATTCGCTAAAAGAGCTGCCGGAACCGGCCAACAATAGAAGTCGCTATTTTATTACTTCCAACAATATTTACAGCCAATTCTATACAATCAAAAGTATGGAAGAGAAACTGTCTAAATATAAAATATCTGCTCCGTTTTCAGGTGTTGTGTCACAATCGTCAGTTAACCCGGGTACATTAGTGCGTGTAGGTCAGAAATTAGGCGAGTTTATCAGCCCATATGAATATGAGCTGGTAACCAATATTGCTGCTAAAGATTTGTCATTTGCCAAAATCGGAAATCAGGTTGACTTAACTTCATCAGATATAAAAGGCAGCTGGAAAGGTACCATATCAAGAATTAGTGAAAGCATAGATGCTACAACCCAAACGGTAAAAATTTTTGTAAATGTAAAGGGCAACGATCTCAAAGAAGGCATGTTTCTTACCGGGGCTATACATATTGGTCATATTCAGGATGCTAAGTCTATACCAAGAAATATCCTTTTTAATCACAACGAACTTTATTTAATCAAAGATTCTCTGCTCAAAAGAACTGTAATAGATGTTGTGCGAATAGCAGCAGATTCAGCCATAATAAAAGGATTGCCAAACGGCTCAGTTATACTAAACGAATCTATACCTGGTGCTTTCGATGGCATGAAAGTACAGGCCAATTTTTCACCTAAATGAAATCACTTTTAGCGCATTTTATCCGATACCCAATTTTGGGTAACGTGATAATGCTATTATTCCTCATTTTTGGAATTATAGGATACAAAAACATGAAAAAAACCTTCTTTCCGGAAACGGACAGCAGGGTGATCAATATACAGGCTACCTACCCTGGCTCTTCTCCCGAAGAAATAGAAGAAGGTATAGTTTCCAGAATAGAAGACAATCTGCAAGGTCTGACCGGAATAGAAAGAACTACTTCTGTTTCCTCTGAAAACGCAGCAACCATTACCATAGAATTACTAAAAGGCACCAATGTAGACAAGGTATTACAAGATGTTAAAAATGCTGTAGATCGTATCAACTCTTTTCCAACGGGCATGGAACCTCCTGTAATTTTTATACAGGAAAATCTGGGCTTTGCCTTTAGTTTCGCTTTAAGTGGTAATGTAGATTTGCTAACACTGAAAACCTATGCAGAGCGTATTGAAGACGATTTGATGGCCGAAGACGGGATTTCGAAGGTAGAATTAAGCGGCTACCCTGAAAAAGAAATAGAAATAGGTTTCCGTGAAGAAGACCTCCGAAAGTACAACCTTACTTTTCAGCAGGTTACTGATGCTGTCAGAAAATCCAATATAGAAGTCACCGGCGGCATAGTCAAAGGCAAACGAGAGGAATATTTGGTTAGAGCCAAAGCCAAAAACTACTATGCAGAAGAACTAAAAAATATAGTAGTAAAAACCGGTAGCAGCGGTGCTATGATTTATTTGTATCAGGTAGCCGATGTATCAGAAAAGTGGGCAGACAATCCAAGCCGTTCTTACCTCAATGGAACTCCTTCAGTAATAATAACCCTCCAGAACACCATGGAGGAAGACGTAATTGAAGTTACCGATATTGCAAAGGCATATATTGCAAATTTCAACCAACAAAACAAAGAAATTCAGGCTACTGTTATCCGCGACCAGTCGCTATATCTGAGACAGCGTCTTGATCTGCTCACCGAAAATGGCATAGTGGGTTTCTTTCTGGTTTTGGCTTTGCTTTCCATGTTTCTCAATTACCGACTGGCATTTTGGGTAGCTATTAGTATTCCGATAGCTTTTGCCGGTATGTTTATTTTGGCGGCAATTGTAGGCATTACCATCAATGTAATCTCACTTTTTGGGATGATCTTGGTAATTGGTATACTGGTAGATGATGGTATAGTAATCAGTGAAAATATATACCAGCACTATGAAAGAGGCAAACCAGCCATTCAGGCAGCTATTGATGGCACGCTGGAGGTAATTCCTTCTGTAGTTTCGGCCATTATGACCACAGTGGTTGGATTCTCCATGTTCTTCTTTCTGGATGGGCGTATGGGTGAATTTATAACCGATATGGCTTTTGTGGTAATTGTTACTTTACTCATTTCCCTATTAGAAGCTATACTGATATTGCCATCACATGTGGCACATTCTGCGGCTTTGAAAAGAGAAGCTACCAAATCTAAGGTTGAAACATTTTTTGCAAAAGGAATGGATTTCTTAAAAGACAAATTCTATGCTCATGCTTTATCATTTGTACTTAACAACCGATTCTTCTCCTTTTCTATAGCTATAGGTGCATTAATTCTGACATTTAATGCTATTGCCGGTGGAATAATAAAAACCACATTTTTTCCCAATGTAGAACGCGATAATATAGGCATATCGCTGGTTTTGCCGGCAGGTACGCGAGAGGGTATAACTGAAAAATGGCTTACACATATAGAAGAGGCAGCCAATGAGGTAAACCAGGAACTGAAAAAAGAACGTGGTGATACCAGCAATATAATCCTGCATATAGAAAAGAAAATAGGACCAAAATCGAACGAAGGTTCATTAAATGTAATTCTACTGGATGGTGAAACCCGTGGTATAGAGGATTTTGTAATTGCAGACAAACTCCGCAAACGTTCAGGACCGATACCAGGAGCTGAAAAACTTTCTTTTGGCACAGATTCGCCATTTGGAAAAGCACTATCCGTTTCATTAATCAGTTTCGACCGCCATCAATTAAACCTGGCCAGTGAAGAGCTAAAATCCGAATTTGCAAAAATGCCCGCTCTCAAGGACGTAGTCGACAATGACCAACCTGGATTGAAGGAAATCAAAATCGAACTTAAGCCAAAAGCATATTTGTTGGGCTTTCAGTTACAGGACGTACTTAACCAGGTTAGACAAGGATTTTTCGGAAGTGAAGTACAACGTTTGCAAAGAAACAAAGACGAAGTAAAGATCTGGATAAGACTGAAAGAAGAGGAACGAGCTTCTATACACAACCTTGGCAATTTGCGTATTCGAACGCTGGATGGCAAAGAATACCCGCTGGAAGAACTGGCAACTTTTAGCATAGAAAGAGGAATAACCGCCATCAATCATTTGGATGGTATGCGTCGCATACGTATAGAAGCAGATGTGGCAAACCCTAATGAGTCTGTGACGGATATTATTTCAAAAATAAAAACCGAAGTAGTTCCAGCCATTTTAGCAAAATATCCAACAGTAAAAACAACCTATGAAGGTCAAAGTCGAGAATCGGAGAAAACAGCCAATTCTACAAAAAAAGTCTTTCCTATAGTGATCTTACTTATGGTTGCCATTATTGTAGTTACTTTTCGATCTTTTCTACAGGCATTTATTGTGGTGTTATGCATTCCTTTCGGTTTTATAGGGGTAGGTTGGGGACACTTCATACACGATGCGCCCATTAGTATACTTTCAGCTTATGGCATAATGGCTCTAATAGGGGTAATGGTCAACGATGCACTTGTATTTGTAAGTTCGCTCAATATTTACCTCAAGGAAAACATGAGTTTTAAAGAAGCGCTACATTATACTGGTGTTACCAGGTTTAGACCAATATTATTGACCAGTTTAACGACCATTGCCGGACTTGGACCGCTTATCCTTGATACGAGTTTGCAAGCACAGTTTCTAGTACCTATGGCTATTTCAATAGCATATGGATTATTGGTTGCTACGTTGATTATGTTGCTATTATTGCCAGTATTTCTAAGCTTTTTTAATGATATGCGGATTTATGCCAAATGGCTTTGGGAAGGCAAAAAACCAAATGCCGAAGAAGTAGAACCTGCTGTAAAAGAGATGAAATTCGAAACAGAATTGGATCTAAAACCATGAAATCAACCCTATTTTTACTTTGTGGAATACTAATTAATTCCTCCATTTTTGCACAAGATACACTTAGCCTGAATGAAGCAGTATCTATAGCACTGAAAAAAAACTACCAGATACTAATCTCCCAATACGATGTAGAACGTGTAAGCAATCAGGCTAATCCTGGTACTGCAGGATTGATGCCAACGCTGGATGCCAATGTAGGAGTAAATGCAGGTATTAATAACTCAAGTATCGAATTTGCTGATGGCAGGATTCAGGAAGTAAAAGGAGCCAAATCGCTAACCGAAACAGCAGGTGTTACAACCGGGTACTCTCTGCAAGGATTGGGGCAGTTTTATGCCCTGAAAGATCTAAAAACCAAACTTCAGCTGGCGGAGGCCAACAACAGAGTTAGGATAGAAAGCACTATTATTCAGGTTTGTAATGCTTTTTATCAAATGGCTATGTTGCAGGAAATATTGGAAAGTAACAGGCAGGCTCTACAAATCTCCCGTGAGAGAGTAAAAAGACTTGAAGTACGTCAGGAATATGGAGCAGCTTTATCTACAGATATTCTAAATGCAAGGGTGGACTTAAATACAGATAGTGTAAAAGTACTTACCAATATACGTGATTTTCAGAATGCCAGGAATGCACTGAATTACCTACTGGCAGAACCTATTTCCAAGCAATATGCAGTAAACACAAATTTGGTATTTGCCGAACAAATGCAACTAGAGCAATTGTTAGAGCAAACCATGAATCAGAATGCACAGATAATTGCTGCCAGAATAAATGAACGCTCTGCTGAGCTAACACATAAAGTTACTCAATCGGGTTATTACCCTATTATCAAAGTAAACGCCGGCTATCTGGTAAATAAGTCACAAAGTGAATTTGGATTTGCCTTGTCCAATATTACAGATGGTATAAATGCCGGTGCTACTGTATCCTGGCGATTGTATAACGGAAGTCTAAACAGATACAATACCCAAAATGCAAAAATCAATATTGAAAGTAAAAAACTGGAGCTGGAAGAGCAAAAACTAGGGATGGAACAAGCTTTGCAAGATGCCTGGAACATCTACCAAAATGCCAAATTTGTATTACTTACCGAAATTGACAACCTATCTACTGCAGAAGCAAACTTCAATCGGATGTCTGAATTGTATAAACTTGGTCAGATCAATACCACTCAATTTCGCGAAGCACAATTGAATTTGTTGCGAAGTCAGAACTCCATAAGCACAGCCAGATTTACAGCCAAACTTGCTGAAATTGATATTTTTAGAATTAGTGGAAGTTTGCTGACAGAAGTGGAATAAACACAAAAACGTTGTAAGTATTCAAAAGAAGTTATAGGTTATGCTGATGCATTATAATCTTTTCATTACTCCAACGCCAAAAACAATTGATTTTAACCTAAAATCAGATTCTTTATAAATAGGTGAAATTGAACTATTAAATTCTATTGGAATCAGAATTGAAAACTTCTGATTCAATTTGTATTCAATACCACTTCCTATTTTTATACCTAATATGTATGTATTACTACTATACTCTGCTATTAAATCTTTGCTTAGCAAGAAAAGGTTATTAAGCCCCAACTCTCCAAATAATCTAAAACTACCGGGAAGAAAATAATATTTTAAAGTAAGTGGTATTTCAATAAACCTAAAGTCATTATTTTTTACCCCTTGAGGAATAAGACCACATTTATGGCAATAAAAAGTACCAGCAAAATTTTTGTTAGAATAATTAAGTGAACCGTTTAATGATAAATTATCTGTCAACGAATATTCAAGGTTTAAACCTAATCGATAATTAATTTTATTATAATCTGCTTCATATCCAGTTTCCTGACCGGTACTCATGTTTGTTGAACTGATGTTCTTTTCTAAACTTGTATTAAATCCAACTCTTAAATCACCTATAATATCTTGAGCTTTACTTATGTAAGAATTAGAAAATAGGATTAAAAATAGAGCATATGTACTTTTCATATTGAATTTTATAATGTAAATATCAATACGTTGAATTAGGTAACCAAAAAAAATTTACCTCTGACTACTATTTGATCTAAAGTAATCAACCATTTACAACAGATAATATGACATTAGTCAAACAAAAGTAGAATACGAAGAACGAACTATACAAACTGGCCATTCGGGATTAATTTCTTAGGGGTAATTTATTAATTAGCATGACCTGCAATTGTTCTCCGTGTGCGTTTTGCAATATCTGACTCATATATCCGAGTTCAAACCTAAAGTTTGCGTTAACGACATAACCCATAGCTCCATAAAGTCGGATTCGGTCAAATACTGTGTTTTGAGCATTTACAAATAGCTCATTATAGGCAGAAGCATAAACTGTATTATTAATTAGTGTTTTGTTGTTCAAAGCAATATTGACACCTAGAAAATACCTAAATCTCATGGCAAAATCTGCTTCGACAAATCGCTCTTCTATTCTGTATCTGTGTTGAATAGTTACTCTTCCAAAAACCTGGCGTGTTAAAAATTGCTGAAATATTCGACTTTCGTTGGTGCCAATTTTAGTGTCCGTATTTGCTATATAATTCTGAGAATGGAAATATCCATACCCTAGTAAAATATTGTTATTGTTTTCTGTTAGGTTAAAACCAATTCCGGTTCTTATTAGCAATTGTTGTAAATCTCCTGCCAGATTATAGTTTACGGTATTGAACTTCATTATGCCAGTTCCAGGATTTATTTATTTTTTGATCGCCCAGGTAAATAAACCAGTTTCCAACATCAGATTTTTGCCCATAGCAAGAAGCGGTTATTATGAATATGCTTAGTAGTAAAATTGTTTTTTTCAAAATCTGCAATTAATCCAATAGTCAAAATATTTAGGTATAAGGTCTTGAAATTATTAAAACTTTTCTTGAATGTAATTAACCAAGTATTTTTTGCCTTCGAATAAGTATGAATTACCAAATAAGTATAAGTAGTTATCTGTATTTTACCTTTGAAATATTTGCTTAGAAAGGATAAAAAAAAGCAGCTACAAAATGCAGCTGCTTTTTTCTTCAGAGAAAAAATCCCTAGTTAGTCTTTCAATATTTTAGATAATTTGGAACCACTTTTTACAAGATAAATTCCTTTGGCAAGGTGAGTCAGATTGATTTTTTCAGACCCTTCTGCTACTTTGTTGCCAAGCATATCATAAACCTCAGCATATTCAGTTACAAATACATAGTCGGTAGCAGGATTTGGATAAATTGATTTTTCAACCGACTCCGAACCTAAAGTGCCGGTAATTGTATTGTTGCTGTAAAGAGCCGTTACCTCCGACTGAGTGATTGGCAAGCCATAAACTGTGATATCGTCAATATGACCATTGAATGGAGGAATATTGTTTACAGCACATGGAGACATGCCAAGTGTAAATTGCGCATCGTTGGCTAAACTTGAAAAATTATCCCAATCAAGAGAATTAGCCAATACACCATTTACGTACATGAAGGATTTGCTTTTTGCTCTGTCTAGAACAATTACTACATGGTGCCATTGATTAGCTGGCAATAAAGTATTTGCAGTAGAAGAAACGTGAGCACTTCCATCTCCATTTCTTATTTCTGCTCCCAGTGTTCCATCTGTATTGTATCGTACATCTATAAAATTACCTACACCACAAACTTCTCTTTTAGAGAAAACAATATAGTTTTTAGTATTATTTAAGGGTTTCATCCAAAAAGATATTGACAGGTTAGCATAGTCCCAAGGTTGGTCACCTAATTGGTAGAAATCATTAACCCCATTTAAAGGAATTGCTGAATTAGCAGAAGCAGAACGATCGTTTACATACGTTGGAGTAGAGATGGTAGAAGTAATATAATAATTTCCATTAAATCCGTTGCCTGACTCATCGGTTAAGTTGTTGCTAAAAGAGTATTTAGAGATTAAGAAAATTTCTGTATCGCCTTTTTCTATATCAAACTTTTGCACTTTCTTTTCGCAATTGTCCAATACAAAAAGTACCACAGAGTTACTTTTAGTAAGGTTATTTGTAAAAAGTGAGTCGTTTCTGAAGGTAAAATATTGGTTGTCTGCACTGTCTGCAGGGAATAACCATATATCATCCAGTTTAGATTTTGTTATTTTTCCAACATAAGTATTATTGGGGGAAGTATTCAAAACCTTATTTTCAGATAGGGAAATAGTGCCTCCAATCGCTTTGCAAAAGCCATCTTCGTTATAAAGTGTAGTTACAGCATTTGCATTCAAGGGGCCTTTATAAACTCTAAGATCGTTCATCAAACCCAAATAAGGGCGACCGACACAAGGTGAGTTACCTATACCGAATGAGGCAGTGTTATTAACTGTTTTGAAACTGGCATCCCATGTTCTTGTTGAAAATAAAAGTCCGTCAATATAAACATTGGTTTTTTTGCCAAGGCTATCAAACACATAAACCACGTGCATCCATTCGTTTTTATTAATGGTTGCACCGGCACCGTTTCCAGAAACGCCAGATCCGTTGAGAGCTTCTATGTTTACAGAGTTGGGTGCTGAGGTAGAAAGGCCTCTGACATCAAAAAAACTACCTACTCCACAGACTAGTCTTTTAGAAATGATTGATTGTTGACTGGTATTTAATCCGGTAGAAGGAGCATTTAACCAAAGTGAAATACTAAAATTCCCATGTATAGGAAGATTTCCGAATAAAACTTTGTCATCTACACCGTCAAGTTTCAGGGATTTAGAAGCATTACCAAAACGGTCGGTATCATAAGTTGGTCCGCCTTGTGGACTTCCATTCCAATTGTTGCCTGAAGCGTCATTAACATTGCCGTTAAAATCATAAGAGGCTATAAGATCATTGCTAATCTGAGCCTGCAAGGCAAAAGAAAGTAAAAAAAGAAGGGGTGTAAAAATTTATTTCATGTAAAAAGAAGGTTTTGTGATAGTTAGGTGTGAATATAATTATACTTCCTAAGTAAAACTATTCTATTAGATGAATGTCAGAAATAAAAAATGCAATTGAGCAAATTCAATACGATGGAAACTAATGTCTTACACTAAATTATACAATAGAATATGGGGAATAAGCCTTCGATTATGAAAATCCTTCCTGCAATGAGTTTTCGTACCGTAACGAATTAAATTTCCAAACCACCTATTTCAACCAGCCTGCATACATCACATAATTGTTAGCAATACGACTGATGGTGCCTTCAAACTGTTCCTGACTTACCTCTTTAACCTTTTTGGCAGGTATACCGGCATATATGCAGCCTGCTTCCACTCTGGTATTTTCCAGCACAATGGCTCCAGCTGCGATTATAGAATTTTTTTCTACATAAGCATGATCCATCACAATAGCCCCCATGCCTACCAATACGTTATCTTCCAGTGTGCAACCGTGTACAATGGCTGAGTGACCAATAGACACATTATTGCCAATAGTAAGTGCAGCTTTCTGATAAGTACAGTGCAATACAGCATTATCCTGAATATTAACCTTGTTGCCTATCCTGATTTGGTTTACATCGCCGCGTACAATGGCATTAAACCAGACTGAGCAGTCATCGCCCATTTGCACATCGCCAAGCACTACTGCATTGTCTGCCAAATAAATATTTTGACCAAATATTGGTGTAAATCCCCTTACTTCTTTTATGATTGCCATAGGTAAAATTAAAATTGATTTTTTAAGTTATATAAATACATTAATTTTCCTGTCAATATCCATGAAAAGACTTTTATATATTTTTTTAATTCTCCCAATGATAGGCCAGTCTCAAACGTTTGAATTTGGCACGGGAGCTTCGTTTACAAAATTTGATGGTCAGATTTATTCAGAAGATGTAAAACAGTATGTTTCTATTGAAGATTCACCTCAATTGACCTTTAATGCAGTTTTTTCGGCCAATGTACCTCTCAAATACGTTACTCCCGAGGTTGTAGTCGGTATCAACCCTACTGCTGCTTTGTCATTGTTTTACTCTACCATAGCATTAGATATACCGGTACTTGCAACAATCAAACTTGGAGCCGGCTCTTCAGAAAAATCAGACGGAGTATTGGGTTTAGGCTTAGGACTGGGTGGACAGTTTTCTGTATTTTCTACTTATGTAAATGCATCTTTTGCTCCTGTACATTATTCAGGCGTTATGATACTGCCAATTATATCAGGCGAGACCACAGTCATATTCAGAGGATATAATTTGTACAAGGTGCGTGTAGATATTACACCCGTACCTATTCAGAGAATTAACAAAAAATTTATAGGCGATATTTCACAGATCAATATTAGATTGCTTAGATCTTTTTTATAGATATTTTCATTCAATTTCTTGTCCATCCATTCGATGAGTTCCAAAAAAAAACTTTTCCTGCTTGACGCTTTCGCTCTTATATACAGGGCTCATTTTGCTTTTTCTAAAAATCCACGCATTACCTCTTTCGGCCTAAACACAAGTGCCGTGTTTGGATTCACAAATTCATTGCTGGAAATTATTCAAAAGGAAACACCTACGCATATAGGTGTAGCTTTCGATACTCCCAAACCTACTTTCAGACATGTAGCCTTCGAAGCCTACAAAGCCAATCGTCAGGAGCAACCAGAAGATATAAGAACAGCAATACCATATGTATACAAACTGCTTCAGAGTTTTCGAATTCCTGCCCTTTACCTGGATGGTTATGAAGCCGACGATGTAATAGGAACCATAGCCAACAAAGCTGCTAAACAAGGTTTTGAAGTATACATGCTTACCATGGACAAAGACTATAGTCAGTTGGTAACAGAGCAGGTTTTTTTGTACAAACCAAGCTATATGGGCAATGGACACGAGGTATATGACATACCAAAGGTGCTTGAGAAATTTAAAATCTCTCGTGTAGATCAGGTTAGAGATATATTAGGTTTAATGGGCGATGCCGTAGACAATATACCTGGCATACCGGGTATTGGTGAAAAAACAGCCCAAAAACTTATAGCCGAATTTGATACCGTTGAAAATCTGGTTGCAAATGCTGAACTACTCAAGGGCAAACTCAAAGAAAATGTAATAACCTTTGGAGCACAAGGAATACTGTCAAAAGAATTAGCGACAATAAACACCGACGTACCCATTGATCTGGAGGAGGAGGCATTGCTCTACAAAACTCCGGATAAAGATGCTGTATCCAGCCTGTTTGACGAACTGGAATTCCGTACCATGAAAAAACGTGTAATTGGTGATGACTCATCTGAAAGTCACAGTACCATTACATCAACTAACACTGCAAAAAATACTGAAACCGGGCAGATGGATTTGTTCTCGGCTGGACAAAATCAGCCAGAGGAAGATCTCACTAATTCTGATGCAGGAGTTTCAAAAGAGTTTGACAGCATAGCTACTGTAGTTACCGATTATTATATAATTGATACCGCCGAAAAACGTGCTATACTAACTACTTCGCTGAGTAAGCAAAAAGAATTTTGTTTTGATACAGAAACCACCGGTATAGATGCTCTGGAAGCTACTTTGGTTGGACTTTCATTTTCGTGGAGAAAAGGAGAAGGCTACTATGTGCCGGTTTTTGCAGATGATTTTGCAAAAACAAAAGAAATTTTAAATGAGTTTAGCGCAGTTCTAGCCAGTGAGCAGATCATGAAGATTGGCCAGAATTTGAAATATGATATATTGGTTCTGAAAAAATATGACATAGCTGTAAAAGGGCCATTATTTGACACTATGTTGGCACACTACCTGATAGAGCCAGATATGCGTCACAATATGGATGCACTGGCTGAGGCTTACCTCAATTATACCTGCATTTCTATTGAAGAATTAATAGGCAAAAAAGGGGCAAAGCAAAAAAACATGAAGGATTTACCCATAGAGCAGGTTGCCACTTATGCCATTGAAGATGCCGACATTACCTTTCAGCTAAAAAACATATTTGCAGCAAAACTTACCGAAGCCAATGCCATCAAATTATTTTCAGAAGTAGAAGTTCCGCTTATACAGGTACTTTCAAACATGGAGATTGCAGGAATAAATCTGGATGTATCAGGTTTGTCAGACTACAGCAACTTTCTTCAGGAAGAAATAGTACAGGTTGAAAAGGCTATATATCAAAAGGCAGGTTATAACTTCAATATTGCATCGCCAAAGCAATTGGGTGAATTGCTTTTTGATCGACTAAGGCTTGATCCAAAAGCTAAAAAGACCAAAACCGGTCAATATGCTACCGGCGAGGAGATCCTTTCAAAAATGGCCGCCGAACATGAAATAGCCAGAGATATACTTGATTTTCGCGAATTGCAAAAACTTAAAAGTACCTATGTTGATGCCTTGCCAACACTTATCAGCAATAAAGATAAACGCATTCATACCTCTTACAATCAGGCAGTAGCTGCAACCGGCAGACTTAGTTCTACCAACCCAAATTTGCAAAATATACCTATCAAAACTGCTCGTGGCAGGGAAATCAGAAAAGCATTTGTTGCCAGAGACCAAAACCATTTAATACTTTCGGCAGATTATAGCCAGATAGAACTTCGAATAATGGCTTCTTTTAGTAAAGAAAAAAATATGATCGAAGCTTTTCGTCAGGGTATAGATATACATAGCACCACCGCCAGCAAGGTATATGGAGTAGCGTTGGACCAGGTATTGCCAGAGATGAGAGCAAAAGCCAAAATGGTAAATTTTGGTATAATCTATGGTATTTCTCCATTTGGACTAAGTCAGCGTTTAAACATCCCCAGAAAAGAAGCAGCAGATATAATAGATGCTTATTTCAGAGAATTTCCGGCTATTAAAACCTATATGGATGAAGTTGTAAATCAGGCCCGGGAGCTGGAATATGTAGAAACCATATTGGGTCGTCGTCGGTATTTGCGCGATATCAACTCGCGAAATATGACCTTGAGAGGATTTGCCGAACGAAATGCCATCAATGCTCCCATACAAGGTAGTGCAGCTGATCTGATAAAAGTAGCCATGATTCAAATTGATCAGTGGTTGAATAAGGAAAACCTACAATCTAAAATGGTATTGCAGGTGCATGACGAATTGGTATTTGATGTACACAAATCGGAAGTAGAAGTAATGAAAACCCACATAGAAAAATTCATGCAATCTGCCATTATAATGGAAGTACCCATGGAAGTAGGTATGGGCGTTGGGGAAAACTGGCTGGAAGCTCATTAAACAGCAAGAAAACTATGATTGAGACCGATTTAATATTTGTGTATGGGACCTTACAACAAGGTTTTGACAATCGGTTTTCAAGAATCCTTACCAAGTACTCACAATTAATTGGAATAGGAAATATACAGGGCAAATTATACAATCTGGGCGAATACCCGGGGGTTTGCCCCTGCGTTGAAAACAGTAAGGTGTATGGTGAACTTTACAGATGTAGTCAACCAGAAAGGATTTTTCCAGTATTAGACTATTATGAAGGCGACCAATATAAACGTGAATTGGCCGAAGTTGCCCTGCAGCAAAACATCTACAAAGCCTATGTATACTTCTATACATTGCCAATAGACAACGACGAGTTTATTATTTCCGGCAATTACAAGACGTTTAGAAGTGATTTATAAACATTTTATTTCTATTTTTGGTTGTTATACTTTTTAAACTTTGCTTTATGGAAAACTTTACTCAATTAAACGAAGAATTGCATACCCTTTTTGGCTTTGGCCTGGACCCCACAGAATTTGAGGCATTGAACACAGAAGATCAGGATTATTGCCTGATTATCATAAGAGAGCTAATCAAGGATGCAAAAAAGGGCATTAAACATAAGATTAGTATACATGAAATGCTGACAGATGCACCTTCCATTAAAAAATCGTTAAATCTATAGCTGCTCATAAAGAGAATACCTGCGTATTAAAATTCTATTTATAAATTTGAACCATGATCAAGATAAAAAGAGAAACCATTATAAAAGTGGGAGACAAGCTGATCCATGAAAAAAGCAAGGATGAGTGGAAAATTTCTAAAATTGAAGGACTAACATTTTATTTTAAAGACAAGTCCGGTAAAGAATATGCCATGACAAAATTTGCTTTAATGACCAGTCCGGATATGAAATTAAAACTGGCAGATGACAGAGGCTACTATTAGTAGCCCTGCATTTGCCATGTTTTGATTTATGAATAAGGTGGTTTGTCAATATCCGGCTTATTGGTATTACGGTTTGGATGCATTACATGTACATTTTCACCCGGCTCGTCCGGTCCATCCATAAACTTTTCTCTAACCTCATCAGCCAGTACCTGATTTTCTGTATCTATTTCTTTGGTATAACCCTTAATTTCAGGTTCTCTATTTATTACATTTGTATTTTTATCTCTTTGTATCATTTTCTGTTCGTTTTGGTCTCAAAATTTATTCTACAACAACAGAAATTTCAGATTAGTTGACTTTGCAATTACAAAGTCAGATAAAAAATGTACTTACATATACCTAATTCAGACTAATGAACATAAATTTTCTAAAAAGCAGCTGGACACTTTTCTCAGATACTTTCAAAGCATTTCAAAAAGATCAGGTAATGCTATTAAGTGCCGCCATTGCCTTTTATGCTATATTTTCACTGCCTGGTATTGTAATTATTGTAATTAGAATAGCAAGTATGTTTTTGGGTGAAAAAATGGTAAGAGGTACACTAAATGAAAAGCTTAGTCAACTGATTGGTCCAGATGCCGCCCGGGAAATCCAGCAAATGGCCGAAAACAGTATGTTGCAGGAGAGTGGATACTTCTGGACTGTTGTGGGTGTATTGCTTATTATCTTTAGTGCTGGAACTGTATTTACAATTATCCAAACTACCTTAAACACTATTTGGGGCGTACGTCCCAAACCCAAACGAGGAATAATAAAGCTTATTCGTAATCGGGTGCTTTCCTTTCTGGTGGTGGTATTATTGAGCATAATGATGTTGGTATCGGTAGTACTTGACCTCTTTTTTACAGTATTTCAGGATTTTCTGTATAAAATCTTCCCATACAATCTTAGTCTTGTTCTGCCGGTCATTTCCAGTATTATTTCCTTTATAGTGATCGGGTTGGTATTTGGAATTATTTTCAAAATTTTACCTGATGTGAAACTTCGCTGGAAAGATGTACTTATGAGTGCTGTGACCTCGGCTGTTTTATTTTCTATTGGCAAGATTCTTATAGGTATATATTTGACGGCAAACGACTTTGGCTCAACTTATGGAGCAGCAGGATCCGTAGTACTTATCCTAATCTGGGTAAACTACTCTGCCATGATTATGCTGTTTGGATGTGAGTTTACCATAGTTTATACCAAATCTATAGGACGAGCAATTGTACCCAAATCAGATGCAGTTATGTTCAAAATCACAGAAATTGAAATTGAAAAGGAGCACCTATTACAAACCAGATCCTAAGCATATACACAACTAATGTCTGGCAAAAAACTACTTTGGCGCAAGACTGCACTTCTACCATCAAAATAGACTTAATAATCTTTCTATTAACAACTTAAAACACAATTGCTCAATTTTGATTAGTTGAATAAACAAAATATACATTTTTTGAATATTTAATCAATCAAATAATTAGCATTTTGCTTAAACTCAGGTTGAGTAATAGACTTTAAAAATTGTCTAATCAATTAAAATAAAGTCATTTAATAAGTTTTCACTTCCCCCCATTTGTGAAATTCAACATTGGAGCTTATCCGTCAAACTTGCATACAAAAAAAGATATCAATTTCCTTATAAACAATACATTATAGAAAAATTTGGCATTTTTGCATAGCCAGATAAACAATTTTAATAAAAAATGCTTAGACAAATAAGCATAAAATTGGTAAATTGGTAATTGAATATAACAGAAAGATGGAACAGCTATTTCAAAAATCCAGACTTAGACTAAATGCTATACAGACCGGGCATGTGCGTAATAAGTATGAACAGATTGACTGGTCAGATAGACTAATCGGAATACTTGGTCCGCGAGGTACAGGTAAGACAACACTTTTATTGCAACACCTTAAACTTAATCAAACTGATACTGCTATTTATTTAAGTTTGGATGATGTCTATTTCACCAATCACAGTTTGATAGATCTGGTGGAGGAGTTTCGGTTGCAGGGGGGCAGAAAATTATATTTGGATGAAATACACAAATATCCGGGCTGGTCGAGAGAAGTTAAAAATATATATGATACATGGCATGATATTTCAATAATCTTCACAGGATCATCAATTATCAATATATTTCAACAAGAGGGAGATCTAAGCCGGCGGGCAGTATTTTATGAACTACCTGGCTTGTCATTCAGAGAGTTTCTTAGCTTTGAACAGGTCTATGAACTACCTAAAACAACATTGCCAGACCTGCTAAAAAACCATGGCGACATGGCAGCGGATTATTCCCAACAATTTTCACCTGTGAAATATTGGGAGCAATATATCCGATATGGGTACTACCCTTTTTACAAAGAAAACCTCAATACTTATCCTTTGCGGTTGGAGCAGGTAATTCGACTGATACTAGAGGATGAGCTTCGTTTTGTAGAAGGCTTTGACCTGAATAATGTCCGCAAAATATACCAATTATTGAGTATACTCGCATCCAATGTTCCTTTCAAACCCAATATAAGTAAGCTAAGTGAAAAGATTGGAATCAATCGCCTAACCTTGGTGCAATATATTCACTATCTGGAAAAGGCTCGGTTAATCAACACCTTGTCGGCAGTGGGTAAGAGTATTAGCATTTTACAGAAACCTGATAAAATATACCTGGAAAATCCTAATCTGCATCAGGTGCTGACTCCCGGTAAGACAGACAAAGGAAGTTTAAGAGAGTCATTTTTTCTTAATCAATTGCGCAATGCGGGTCACGAGGTAGAACTTCCCAAACAAGGTGATTTTATGATAGACGAAACCTATACCTTTGAAGTTGGTGGCAAATCAAAATCTTTTACTCAGCTAAAAGGTCTCAAAAACGCATTTATCGCTGCAGATGATATGGAAATAGGTGGATTCAATAAGATACCACTATGGATGTTTGGTTTGCTATATTAGTGGAAACTATGTCTACAGTCTGCATTACTTTTTATAATACTTCAAAGCTTCAGGCATAAATGCCTTTATATCGGTGATTCTTTTCTGTGGATTTGGGTGTGTAGCCAAAAGTTCGGGAGGTGATTGACCATTTGATGCCTGATCCATCTTTTCCCAAAACACCGGAGCCACCTGTGGGTTATACCCAGCCATAGCCATAAATATCAGACCTAATTTGTCTGCTTCGGTTTCCTGCAATCTGCTGTAAGGCAACAATACACCTACCTGAGTACCTAAGCCATAGGAGGTCATAAACAATTGCTGGGTAAGTGCAGGCTTTTCTCTTAGTGCTGTAGCAAGTGCGACTCCTCCAAATTGAGCAGCCAAACCCTGACTCATGCGTTCGTCGCCATGCTTTGCTACTGCATGAGCCACTTCGTGACCAATTACAACAGCTAACTCATCTTTGGAAGATACTACTTTAAATAAGCCGGTAAATACTACAATCTTGCCACCGGGCATACAAAAAGCGTTTATGTTCTCATCCTGAACTAATTTAAATGACCAATTATACCCTTTCAGTGCTTTCTTGTTGCCCTGTTCGTTGAAATATTTTTCTACGGCTTTTGATACGTTTATCCCTACTTCTTCTACCCATTTGGCTTTGTCTGTTCCGGTTACTACAGTATTTTCTTTTATAAATTGATTATACTGATCATTTGCCAAAGACAGTACCTGAGATTCGGGCAAAAAATTCAATTGTCTTCTGTTTGTTAATGGAACTTTACTGCATTCGGTGATCGATACAAGCAGAAGCAAACAAACGAATGAGGTTCGAGCAATTCTTAAATTCATAAATGAAATGTATGGTAAGGTTACAACTTAATTTGAAACTGAATTGTTAATATAGGCCATGAATCGATGCAATAATTCAGCAAAATGTTTTACAAAAAAACATAATTTTAACCCTTTCCAGCTTTTAGTTACCTATGCCCGAAAAATACATTTATGATCAGCTGATTGATAAAATTGATTTTACCAAAAACGATTTTACCAAGAGAGAATATGAGCAGTGTGTTTTTACAAACTGCAATTTTTCAAATCTTGATCTTTCCGGCTATAAATTCACAAATTGTGAGTTTATAAACTGCAACCTGAGTCTGATTAAACTTGAGCAAACCAGTTTGCAGGATATAAAATTTAACAATTGCAAAATGCTGGGATTGCAATTTGATACCTGTTTGCAATTTGGCCTTTCCTTCTCCTTTGAAGGATGCGTTTTGAACCATTCTTCATTTTTTAAAACAAAACTTAAAAAGACCGTTTTTAGAAATTCGCAGCTTCAGGAAACTGACTTTGCTGAATGTGATCTGACCGGTGCTGTTTTTGATTACTGCGACCTTTTTAGGGCTAGTTTTGATAATACAACCTTGGAGAAGGCTGACTTTCGAACAGCCCAAAACTATTCAATTGACCTGGAAAAGAACAAAGCTAAAAAGGCGAAGTTTTCTATTGATGGTGTGTCCGGATTATTGGACAAATACGATATAAGTATCGAAAGATAGTACCTATTTCTTCTCAGCAAATCTATTAGAAGCAACAGAATGAGTAATTCAATTTCCCCCAAAATACCCTATTCCATATTAGAGCTGGCAACCGTAGCCAAAGGAACAAGCATAGAACAGACTTTCAAGAACTGTTTGGATCTGGCACAAAAAGCTGAAGAGTTTGGTTATCATAGATTCTGGCTGGCGGAGCATCATAATATGGTGAGTATTGCAAGTTCAGCAACTGCAGTATTGATAGGGCATATAGCCGGTGGTACAAAGAAGATTAAAGTTGGTTCGGGTGGTATTATGCTTCCCAATCATTCGCCACTTATAGTTGCCGAGCAATTTGGAACACTAGGGTCTATCTATCCCAATCGTATAGACCTTGGCCTGGGTAGGGCGCCCGGAACGGATCAGGTTACGGCAAGAGCAATACGCTCAGACAGGATGCAGGCGGTACAGCATTTCCCTGATGAGGTAAGTCAGATTCAACAATATTTTTCGATAGACAATAGGCGGGCTGAAGTTCGGGCTACGGTTGCAGAAGGTGTAGATATTCCTATTTATATTTTGGGCTCAAGCACTGATAGTGCATACCTGGCAGCCAGGAAGGGCTTGCCGTATGCCTTTGCCAGTCATTTTGCCCCGGCACAGTTAAGTGAGGCTTTAAGTATATATAAAACCAGATTTGAGCCTTCCGAGTTTCTGCAAAAACCCTATACGATAGCTTGTATAAATGTAATTGCAGCCGATAGCGACCAGGATGCAGAACGAATTTCCACCTCTATGATCCGAATGTTGCTTGGTGTACTAACCAATAAAATGGACTATATGCAGGAGCCAACTGATATGACTGAAGAATTGAGAGAATATAAAGAACATCCTGCCATGCATCAGTTTTTGAAGTATGCCTTTGTAGGAAACAAGGAGACAGTGAAAACTATGATAGAAGATTTTCTGAAACAAACAGGTGTGAATGAACTAATGGTTGCTTCGCATATTTATCATCATCAGGACAGGCTGAAGTCTTATGAAATTGTAGCCGAGATAATGAAGGACTTGGCAGGAAAAACGGGCTTAAGTCAATTTTAAATTGTGACAGTCAGTTTAAAATTGGAGTACTAATTCAAGTATAAATATGTAATTGAATAGAATAAAGTACGTAATCTGAAGTTTTACTAATTCGTAGAAACTATTTTCCTTACTTTTGTAACATTACTAATCATACCACTATGGATATCTTTGTTGGAAGCCTGCCATTTAAATTGAAAGAGAGTGAACTAAAGGAATTTTTCGAACAGTTTGGAGAGGTAACCTCGGCAAAGATCATTATAAACAAAGCTACTCGCCTCAGTAAAGGATTTGGATTTGTAGTAATGCCCAACGATAAGGAAGCTCATGAAGCTATCAAAAAAGCAAATGGAGCAGAGTTGCTTGGCAGAAAAATCGAAGCCAGTATATCGGCAAAATCCAGCGATGGTACAGAAAATAAAGTAGTAGACAAAAAATCGCTTACCTGGCGAAAGGAGTTTTTTAGAAAGAAAATTGGACCTCCTGAAATAACCTATGGCGATGGCGATAGTAAATCCAAAATCAAGAAGAAACCTAAGACCAAGTCACCAAAGCGTTGGTAAGGTTTGAACCTCCCGCTCAGATTTTAAAAAATTTCGATAATACAAAGGCTGTCTGTTCTTGAGCAGGCAGCCTTTGTTGTAAATTATACATAGCCAGCGAGCCATGACAATGGATCGGAATAAATTTAAACTGACTTATATTTCCATTCCCGGGAAATTAATCCCACATATATACCAAAAGTCAAATTCCTGAATAAAATCGATAACTCCCTTTCCGGCATGCTTTTCTATTCTTCCTGATGATGTGCACTTATCTTCCCATTCAATTGCAATTTCCTGAATAGCATAACCATTACTTATTTGAGGTTCTGAAATATTAAGTTCATTAACACGAAATTGCCAATATTGCTTTTGGAAGCATTCGATAATATAAATTAGTTGACTTTCGGTAACCGGCTTTCCGGAAATAGCTTTGAACGAAGCAGAGGTTATATACTTTATTTCTTCTGAATTGCCTTTGAAGATAATATCGATCAGTTCACTTGTATATCGCTTTATATCATAGGCATGGTTTGGGTAAAAATCTTCATACGTGAAGCAATATCGCATTCCATCCATTTTTACATTATCGACCTTATTTTCAAAGAGTTCTTCAGTAATATATCGATAAAGTTCCTGCGGAAAAACATCATCCAGGAAAGATAAAGAGATATGGTTTTGCGCCATGTATTCCAAGAGCCTTTCCAGTTCATTCTGTATTTCCACTTCCGGGATATTTTTTCTGTATTCAGGTTTTCCAATGAATTCATACACAGAAATTAAATCTCTCTTTTCATATTGTCGTTCAAATAGCTCAATTCTATCCAAAAATTCTTTTTCCATATCAGGCGGGATACTAGACCCATTAGAAAAAATCGCGCCATTTTCAGCCATTAGTTTAAGTTTTCGAAATTCATTGTCAAATGAAAGATCTGATGTGTCCATAGTTTAAAAAGTTATGTTTAATCCTGACTTTGTAGTCTGTATTAAATACTTGTAAAGAACATATTACGTAGTTTTGTTTCAAATTTCCTCTGTGTAAACTGCTAAAAACATGGCCAAGAAGAATCAAAAGCAAGCTCCTTTGAGTCCGAAAAAGTATAATATGACCAGGGCGCGTACACTTTCGATTGACAGGTGTATTGTAAATGACAACTGGGAAGAGACAGGCCTAGCCAGTTTGATTGTATCCAGAAAACATTCAAATGGCAATATGACCGGAGCTGGTTTTGTGATCGATTTTATGGATTTTGGTATAAAAGAGGGATATGAATTCTTTAATATCCCCGAATATGACTTTTATCCGATATTTTGTGCTCAAAGGAGATCTTGTAAATGCATACAGATTTGAAGAAATGGTGTACTGCGGATATCTGGACTATCCTGAAATGGAAGCACTGCCTGCCTCTAATGTATTCCAGGTAGCTACCGAAGAGTTTTTTGAAAAGAAAGTACAATATTGTAAAGAGAACTGGCGGAAAATATATGAAATGCAGAAGTAAAATTTAGACTAAACAACAAAAGAACTTAGATCTTTCTGCTTCATATAATAATATAATACCAATATCCTTTCGGATTGACTGCTTAAATAGTTATTACAATTTTAAGAAAATCCTGCTTTCCTTCAATTAGGGAGTTTAGAATATAATTTATGTACCTTGGGATGAACTTAATTAAGACTTATTGCTGTTCTTAAGCTACAATTCAATATCTTAACCCAACCTTACCACAGATTACACATCATTCAATTCCTCTTGCATGTCAAAAATTTCATTTAACAATAAGGAAAATCCGTTTTTTACCAGCCTCAAAGCCAAGGTAAATGCCTACTTTTCTGACAATAAAATTCATACTTCCGGCAACAGAAAGCTGTATACTAAAAGTATTATTCAGCTGGTTTCGGCTATCTCATTATATATTACACTGGTGTTTTTTACACCGGTTATATGGCTGGCATTGATTTTATGCTTTATCCTGGGGATTAACCTGGCGGTTATAGGTTTCAATATTATGCACGAAGGCGGACATCAGAGTTTTTCCAACCATAAATGGCTAAATACAGCCGGTGCTTATTTCCTGAATATACTTGGTGGTAATACCTTTTTCTGGAAAATAAAACACAATATAAATCATCATACCTATACCAATATTGAGGGTATGGACTCTGATATAGATGTAAAACCTTTTATGCGTTTGCATGAAAATCAGTCGCGCTTATGGATACATAAATACCAGCATATATATTGTTTTTTACTATATGGCATCTCGTATTTTGTATGGATTTTTTGGGATGACTTTGTAAAATATTTTACCGGAGAAATAGCTGCCGGACAACGTAGAAAGCTAGAATTGAAAGAGCATGCCATATTTTGGTTTACCAAACTGATGTATGTCAGCGTTTATATAGTCTTGCCTGTTTACATAATTGGTTTGGTGCCGACACTGGTTGGTTTTGCAATGATAAATTTTGGCTGCGGATTAAGCATAGCAATTGTTTTTCAGTTAGCTCATGTGGTAGAGGGAACCAGCTTTCCTACTCCGGATTTACATTCAAACAAAATTGAGCAAGAGTGGGCTATACATCAGATCAACACTACAGCCAATTTTTCTACAAATAGCAAATTCATTTCATGGATGCTTGGTGGACTCAATTTTCAGGTAGAACATCACCTTTTTCCAAGAATTAGTCATATACATTATCCTGTAATCAATCAGTTTGTAAAAGAGACCTGCAACGAATTTAATGTAAACTATCTGGAGTATAAAACCATGCTCAATGCCATCAATTCGCATGTTATGCATATCAAAATGTTGGGGAAAGCAGTATAAAATCTTTGTACCGAAAACCTCTAAAAGTCAGATATTAGCTATGCTAAATCTGACTTTTTTTGTTACGGTTTGCTAAGAAATATTAAGTTAAATTGCAAAAAGACAAATTATATTAGTAAAATGCTTATTGTAAAATTTGGACTTATATATGATGCCAAATCTTGTTAATCATTTGACATACTTTTTAAAGCTAAATTCTTAACCAAAAACATACTGGGTTTTGTTTTTTTCTAAATCCGATAGATTTCTATGCGAAATAAATCAATACAAGTAGGTGTCATCCTTTTATCATGTTTTGGCCTAATGGAGGCGAATGCACAAACACTTTTAGTAAGACAAGTAGACAATAGTATCGTATCGTATGCTCTGAGTGATATTATAAAATTAAATTTCTCTTCCGGAAATTTAATAGTAACAGAAGTTGATCGTAGTGAAGATTTATACGAGTTGGACAGATTGCGCTATCTAAATTTTACGGACTTATTGACTGATGTTCAACATGGTGCCTCAGAATATCAATCTTTGTCAACGTATCCTAATCCGGTTGGCGATTTGCTGAATGTACAGATAAGCGGATTGGTAAATCAGGGAGCCACCATAGAAATATTGAGTCTTGAAGGGGTAGTTTTGCTAACTGACTATGTTAAAGAAGCTGATATTCTATCACTTGACACCAATTCATTGCCTCAAGGTATTTATCTTTGTCGCTATACCAATGGTGCTGATGTCAAAACTATAAAAATCATAAAACAATAAAGAAGAGCAATTAATAATGAAAAAAGCGATTATTTCAACAGCTATTTTGATGTTGCTGGGTTTTGTAGCTAATGCACAAAACGACACCATGTATATTGTAAAAGATGGCTTTGTGGTTGGACAATACAATGTAAATACAGAAATAGACAGCATCATTTTTTATAAGCCACAAAATTTGCGGGGAGGTATATTTACTGACAAAAGAGATAACAATACGTACCAATATATTACCATTGGAAGTCAGGTTTGGATGGCCGAGAATCTGGCCTATTTGCCTCAGATAGACACAGCTTCGGCAGGATCTGAAGATGTGTCGACAGGTAAATATTATTATGTATATGATTTTGCTCCGGATGCAAATGATTCTGAACAAACCCAGATAAATGCTGCCAAAGCAACTGTCAATTATCAGACATATGGAGTTTTATATAACTGGAATGCTGCGCTTGATGCCTGTCCTCTTGGCTGGCATTTACCTACAAATGCTGAATGGACGGTATTGTCAGACTTTCTGGGAGGATTATATGCAGCAGGTGGCAAGATGAAAGCAACCGGTACTTCACATTGGACAAGCCCCAATTCAGGCGCTACCAATGAAAGCAGGTTTAATGCATTACCGGCAGGCTATCGTTGGAATGGTGGCGGGCAGTTTGCGCTAATAAATACACATACGCTTTGGTGGAGTGCAACGCCAAACAATATTTATACAGCCTACAGACGCTCTCTGGCTTATGATACCGGAAAATTAGAACGCTCAGATTTTATAAGATCCGATGGTTTTTCTGTTCGTTGTGTGAAGGATTAAAGAATTATCTTTTGAAAGGCTTTTCTTTGGGTAGCAACTAGGTATTTTATTTTGTTTCATAACATGGAAAGTATGGCAAAGCAGAACTGTTTATCAAAACGGTTACCGGATAAAAAAGACCGCTAAATCATAGCTTAATTTTTTGCATAAATAATCAGCCCTGTCGAGCATAGTACTATACCCAATTGCTCTTGCAAAGTCAATGATTCATTCAGGAAAAAATAAGCCAGTATTGCTGTAACTACCGGTACATAAGACAAAAATACAGGCATGGTTCCTGCGCCCAGTTTGTTTACAGCATAGGTTATTAGCTACAAAGCAAAAATACTTACCACCACACCCTGATAGAGTACGATGTAAAAAATGACTTATTCCTGATTCATGATCTGAATTTATATAATTTCGTGATTAATTTAAATAAGCAACTAAAAGAGAAAAACATCACTATTTCCAAGCCACAAAGTCTGAACTTGTCAATGATCAGCGAAGATCAGTTTGATCACATTGAATTTCCCAATAAATGGACAAACATACTGGATCTTCGTTCTGCTATTGAATTATTTACCCCATTTTATCAGTTGTTTCTAACTTCTAATGATTTTATCCGGGCGTCAAATTCATTACAGTTGGATGAAACGATCGCCATTTACTCTACTCAAATACTGGGAACACCAGGGCATCTGGGCTTAATCAACAACAAACATCCAATGGTGCCGGTATCAACGTATAGTGCAGCATTCCGACTGGTATTGCATGGGCTTGCAGCGGAGACTTTACATGAGGTTTTGGTAAATCTGAAAAACAAACAAAGGTATGATGGCATAGTAACTCCAAAAGATATCTATTCTACATAAAACTCTATCATTAAGTAAACTTTTTTAGTCGGCAGAAATATAAATTAAAGCAAGAATAATGATGAAAATACTGGTATAAATCAGGCAATCGTAGCAGTGGAAAATATTCAACCTTCAGAGGCAAGTTAATTGATACGCTTAATGGCTGTTTTATTTCTTCTAATATCTTGAATCGAATTGCTGATAGGAATTTGCAACTTGGTTTTAACCGACCCATTGCCTGCTATTTTTTCTATATTTGTCCGATTTTACAAGTATTATGAGACTACATATCAGATTTTTACTTTTACTTTTTACAGGTTTTGTGACCCCGGTTGTTGGACAAACTACCTTAGAAACCACCATTCAAACCGGACACTCCGAAGCAGTTTTATGCCTGGCAATAGATACCACCGGCAACTATATTGCCACCGGCAGCAAAGACAAATCAATTATACTGTGGGACAGGCTATCAGGTTTGCAAATACGAACCCTGGTAGGTCATGATAAAAGCATACGTTCTATAGACTTTAGCACTGACGGCAAATATTTGCTCAGTAGTTCGAATGACCAAACAGCCATTGTTTGGGATGTGTTGAGTGGTAAGCAACTCTTTAGAAGTAAACCGGATAAAAAAGTACTTACCGATGCCAGGTTTATAAACGAACATACCATCATAACCGCCGGCTATGAAGACGAAGCAAAAGTTTGGGATTGGAATAGAAATGAGTTGATTGCCAAAATACCAGTAAATGCCGATCAGGGCACAGGTTATGGTGTTTCTATAAAAGTTTCGTCGGATAAAAAATGGATAGCATTGGGTGAAGACAACCGTTCGGTAAGACTGATCAATACACAAACCTGGGAAATGGAAAAAATGCTAAAACCAGAAGACGGGTGGTGTGGGGGTTGTGGAACACTTACTGACTTTAGTGCCGACAATCAACATTTGTTGGTGGTTCCCAAAAACGCCAGACCCTATATGTATTCATTAAGCTCAGAAGCCAGAACTGAACTGGATTTTGATCTTAATGAGCCCACAGGAGCAGCATATCTGGCAGATGGTACAACGGTATTGATAGCCGACAAACATAACATTTACCAAATAAACACAACAAGCCCCCATACCATTGATACACTGACGGCTGAGGCAGAGCTTAATCATGTGATTGCCATTCGAAACAAACAGGTTTTGGCAGCACTTGACAATAACAAAGCATTAGAGTATTCCTTTGTGAACGAACAGGCCAATAAAGCATATATGGGTATTCTTCATACTATGGAAGGTACAGGTATTGACTATGATCCAAACAGTTATTGGACCTCGCATATAGCCCGATATATTAAGCTCAAAAATCCCTTGCAATTTACTGCGGATGGTAAAAATTATCTCAAGGGAAAGTCGGGACTTAAAGTAAAAGTTTGGGATATTTCTGGCGGTAATCCTGCAGATGAACTATCCGGCAATGAAAAGGCTGTTATTTCCATGAGTATAAGCCATAATGGAAAGCAATTAGCCACAGGCGCTGCCGATGGAAAAGTTATGATCTGGGAACTTGCTGAACGCAAAAAAATCCTCGAGATTCCTGCGCATCGCGATCCGGTATTTTCATTGGCCTTTAATCCGGTTGCTAATCAGCTTATTACTTCTTCCTGGGACGGAACCATTAAGATTTGGGACTTGAATACAGGCAATTTGCTTACCCGTATTGATTTAAAAAACTCCTCAGCCTATCAGGTCCGGTTTACCAATGATGGACTTTATTTTGTGGCAACCTTGCTTAATAATGCTTTGCAGCTTTGGGAGCCCGATACCAAATCGGTCATTCGTGAATTTGTGGGGCACAGTGATATAGTTTCATCCATTGACCTTTCCAGCGATGGGCGATTTTTACTTTCAGGTTCCTGGGACGCAAGCATACGGGTTTGGGATATTCAGACGGGATTGATGAAGTCAAAAATTATGACCGGGAATTCGGCTATACATCAAGCCACCTTTTCTAAAGACGAAAAATATTTAATAGTAGCAGGTGATAACCGTAGCATTAGTTTTTACGATGTAGCAAACAGTAAACCTGTATTTTCTCTTACCGGACATAAGGCCGGTATAACTACCTTTGACCAAAGCCCGGACGGCAAAAAATTGCTTAGTTATAGTCTGGATGGTGTTATAAAACTATGGGATTTGAAGAGTAAGACTTTGCTGTTTGATCATATACATATTGGTGCAAATGACTGGATGGTTCGCAATAGCGACGGATATTTTAGCGGTACTGACGGTGCCATTCAGATAGTACACTTTGTAAGTGGTATGCAAACGTATATGGCCGATCAGTTTTTTGACACCTATTTTAGACCTGATTTGCTCAAAAATCCAGGAAAGTACAAAAACACTACCGGGCTTAGGTCGGTAGATCATATGCTAAAAACCGAGCCATTGCCCATAGTAAAACTGGCAACATACCCGGGTAATAATGAGAAGGAAGCCATCCTAATGCTAAAAATTACCAATACAGGCGGGGGAGCCAAGAATCTCAGAATCTTGCACAATGGCAAAAGAATTCCGCTAAAACATTTTCAACTGCCAACGCGAAAAGATGAGGATGCAATATACACCGATACTGTACGATTGGTGAGTGGCAAAAATGTTTTCTCAGCTTCAGCCTTTAATCAGGCAGGGGTGGAAACCATAAAATCGCATGCTGAGGTATTTTCAACCGGTACAGACAAATTATATACCTGCCATATTATGGTAGTTGGGCTGAATAAATACAAAAATCAGGCAATGAACCTGAATTACGCCAGGGCCGATGCAGAAGGCTTTGCCAATCAATTAGCCGACAAAGCAACAGGGCTTTACCAACATATAGTAGTACATAGTTTGTATGATGAAGTTGCAGATAAAAATAATATTCTGGATACGCTGGATAAACTTTCAAACCAGGTAAATCTGCAGGATGTGTTCATTTTCTTTTATGCAGGTCATGGCAGCTACCTCAACGATCAGTTTTACCTGATTCCCAATCAATGTACCCGAGCGTATGATGAAAATGCACTGAACAAATCAGCTATTTCAGCAGAACTATTGCAACAAAAATTTCAGAAAATAAAAGCTTTGAAACAGGTTGTAATAATGGATGCCTGCCATTCGGGCGGATCGGTAGAAATGCTAGCCTCGCGCTGAGCATTGGAAGAAAGAGCCATTGCACAACTAGACAGAAGCGCCGGTATACATATATTGGCTTCGTCGGGTGAAGAGCAAACTTCCAAAGAAGTAAAAGAATTGGAGCATGGCATATTTACCTATGTATTGCTACAAGGTCTGAGCGGTGCTGCTGATGGTTCGCCGGCAGATGGCAAAATTACCGTTTACGAACTCAAATCGTATATTGATGATCAGGTTCCTGTTTTGAATGAAAAGTACAGCGGAAAGGCGCAGTATCCGCATACCTTTAGCCGAGGTCAGGATTTTCCGGTGTGTTTGGAAGAGTAGGGAGTTTTAAGTTTTACGCAATACGTAATAAGTTATAGTATGGTAATACCTATTACGTTTTTAATGGAAAGTGGAGATTAAAGTTTGGAGTAAGGAGAATCGAAAAAGCTTAGAGTCTGAAGGAAATACGAATTTCTACTTCAAACTTTAAGCCTTTAGTGTATAACTATAATACCATTTATTCTGAGATAGATTTCTCAATTCTTTTGTCAGGAATAATCCACATTAAACCTACCAATGAGTAGATGGCAATTGCTAATAATGGAAGCAAGAACGAAGCAGCTATGCCGGCAAAGTATAGAAATAAGGAAATTTTAAGTTTCTTATCCTTGAAGTATATTTTGGCCAGCTTAGATTCTTTACCTTCGTTTTTGACTACCAGATACACCAGGATCTTAAAGGCCAATGCGGCTAAAAACAATACTACTCCGTATAAGGCTGTAGGATTTTTTTCAAAATAATTTTCGCCCATCCAACCTGTTACCCAGGGCAAAAGGGACAACCAAAACAATAGGTTTAGGTTGGCCCATAATATTTTACCGTTTACCCGATTAATGGCATGAAACAAGTGATGGTGGTTGTTCCAATATATTCCCAGATATATAAAACTCAACATATAGGTCATGAAAATTGGGAATAAGGGTTTTAACACCTCAAAACTTATGCCTTTGGGAACTTTAAATTCCAACACCATAATGGTGATTATAATGGCTAAAACACCATCACTAAATGCTTCTAATCGGTTGGTATTCATTTTTTAATCTTCTAAATATCCAAACTTACCGTTATTAAAGTCGTCAAAGGCCTGCATCAGTTCTGCTCGTGTGTTCATCACAAATGGTGCATGTGATGCAATGGGTTCGTTAATCGGTTCACCACTCAGGATAAGTACTATAGCATCAACTGTTGCTTCAATGGTAAAATCTTCTGCATCATTAGCCATAAGTACAAAGTGGTTTGTTGAAATATTTTCTTTCCCATTTACCACTATACTGCCTTCTAAAACCAGCAAAGCAGTATTATAATTGGCTGTAATAGAGAAATCAGCTTTGGCACCTTGTTTCATCTTAGCATTATATATATGCATATGAGTAAAGGTAGATGCTGCTCCTTTTGTACCCTTATATTCACCGGCTATTACTTCAATCTCGCCACCATTGTTATTTAAGGCATATCGGTTTATATCTGTGTTTTTTATAGCCTGATATTTTGGCGCACTCATTTTGTCCCTGGCCGGCAAGTTTACCCAAAGTTGCACCATCTGGAAGTCTCCACCTTGTTTGCTCCATTCGGTCTCATGGTATTCTTTGTGCAAAACTCCACTGGCGGCTGTCATCCACTGTACATCACCCTCGCCAATTATGCCAACACCACCGCTGCTGTCGTGATGTGCCACTTTGCCTTTGTAGGCAATGGTTACGGTTTCAAAACCACGATGCGGATGTACACTTACGCCCCTGGGTTTATCCGTTGGCGGAAAGTGAAACTTCTCATTATAGTCCAACATTATAAAAGGATTCATGCGGTACATATTTATGCCAGCACCATTCGGAATAAAGGTATGTACTCTAAAACCATCGCCCACAAAATGTGGATTGCCGGGTCTTACGATCAATTCTACAGATCTAGTTGCCATAATTGTATTGTTTATACAGCAAAATTAAGTTGATTACTCCCTCTGTGCATTGATGTATGATAAGAAGCTAATTATTTTCCATGGTTTTTGTTTGCCAAATCTTTGCGTACACGGCTCAAACTTTCCGGAGTAATACCCAAATAGGATGCTACCATAGTTTGGGGTACTCTCAGCAATATATCCGGATACATCTTTATAAATTGCAAATACCGGTGTTCTGCAGATGCACTAAGCAACAAGTTTATTCTGTTTTGCAGGTGTAGTATATGTTTTTGGAGCAACCCGTTATTGAATGCTGTAAATGATGGGTATTTCTGCGAAAGCTGATTGATAAAATCATTGTCCAGCAATGCTACCTGACTGTCTTCCAGCGCCTGAATATAATAATTGGAAGGTTGCTTGAAGAAAACACTTTCTCGATCGGTCACAAACCAGCTTTCCGGCGCAAATTGCAATATATGTTCTTTGCCTTTTTCATCAACTGAATACTGCCTGAGCAAACCCTTTTCTACAAAAAAAGAGTGTTGGCAAATGTCATGTTGCATGAGCAGGAACGAACCTTTGGATACGTTTTTACGAATGCAATTCGCTACAATGGTAGAAATCTCATGCTCATCAATAGTCAGGTTGCTGGTTAAAAAATGAGTAAAGCTAAAATGATTCATCCCCGGAGATTAAGTGAAAAAATATATCAAAGCTGCATTGAATATAGAAAAATGGACTTACCAAAATATGATAACCACCATACTAACTATGCACCAGCAATGATCGCATAGAAATTGAAGCCATATCAAAACTATCATTAAAATATTCAATATTTTCATTGGGATTGCTTGCCCCCAATACATAGAATAAAGGCAGAAAATGCTCATAGCTAGGATGTGCCAGACTTGCTTCCTGACCTAGCTTCTGAAAGTTAACCACCGATTTGAAATCACGCTGATCAATAAAGGATTTCATTTTGCTATCAAAGCTTTGAGCCCAGTCATAGGTTTGCTGATCAAAACTAAGTTTGCGCAGGTTATGCACCATATTGCCACTGCCAATGATTAGTACTCCTTTGTCACGAAGGGTTTGTAACTCCTTGCCAAGCGAAAAATGAAAATCCATAGACTGTGCCATATCCAGACTAAGCTGAAAAACAGGTATATCGGCCTTGGGAAACATAGGTTTTAGCACAGACCAGGTGCCATGGTCCAGACCCCATTCCATATCTTCATGTACTACAGTAGAATGTATTTGCTCAATAGTCAGCCTGGCCATTTCCGGACTACCGGGAGCCGGGTATTGCTGGTCGAACAGCTCTTGCGGAAAACCTCCAAAATCGTGTATGGTTTTGGGCGTAGACATAGCCGTTACCTTGGTTTTGTGTCTGGTCATCCAATGTGCCGAAACTACCAGAATAGCCTTGGGTTGTGGTAGTTCCTGGCCCAGACTAATCCATTTTTTGTGAAAATCATTTTGCACAATGGCATTCATAGGATTGCCATGACCCACAAAAAGCATAGGCATTCTGGGGGTGGATGTCAGACTAATGGATATATTGGCAAGCGATTTTAGGTTCATAATTGGCAGGCTAAGTGCAGCAATAGATAGGGATTTGATAAAATCTATTCTGTTCATAAACTTAGCTATTTACTTTATACTGCAAACAGAGTTTTTTTGATGGTTTGACATTAAACGAATAAAAACCACTTTTTCTTGTATATACAAATATGCGTATTTAGATATAAACCTATAAGGTTTTTAAAACCTTATAGGTTTGTTTTTTTAAAACACCCTGAAATTAGGTCTGCTGGTAAGCGGTGAAAACGACCAGGGAACGGAAGATAGAATAATCAGAAGCCCAATAGTAAACCAGATTGCCATGGTTTTGAATTTTTCGTAGTCGGTAGTTTTACGCTTAGCTTTGGCAGATCCAATGGTAATAATTATAACTGCAATTACCATCATCAAACTATGTTCCATGCCAAAAAAGCGAATCCCGCGCTGATGAACAGCCTGGTTAAAATTGGAAAGAAAATACCTGACTATCGGACTTATAAAATATAACCAAACTCCAAGAGTAAGCTGAACATGTGCTATTGTAGCCGTCCAATGCCTCACAGAATTATCGAACCTTGAAAATACTTTTTCCGAAACCCAGCCCCGATAAGCCCAAAAAATTGCAAAAAGCAAACTTGCCAGAACAAACCAGCGAAATAGTGAATGTAAGGCAAGAAGAGTAGAGTACATGGGGAAGTTTAAAGTGGAAAGTTTAAAGTTCAAAGAAGGGAAAAGTTAAAAGTGAAAAGTCAAAGTAGAAAGAGGTAGGTTCAAAGTAAAAAGTTTAAAGTTCAAAGATCACTCTCCAAACTTTAAACTTTGAACTCCAAACTTTAAACTTATTTATTTGGTTGCGGTGTAGTTCTCAAATAAGGCTTTATTTTGGTATGGCCTTTAGGGAATTTTGCCGGTATATCTTCATCTTTAATTGCCGGTGAAATTACCACATCCTGACCATCCACCCAGTTAGCCGGTGTAGCTACCGAATACTTGGCGGTAAGCTGTAGCGAGTCGATTACACGAAGCAATTCATCAAAATTTCGACCTGTAGAAGCCGGGTAGGTAATAGTAAGTTTGATCTTTTTGTCGGGCCCGATAATAAATACCGAACGCACAGTAAAGTTTTCGTTGGCATTTGGGTGAATCATATCGTACAAATTGGCCACTTTTCTGTCCGGATCTGCAATAATCGGGAAGTTTACCTCGCAGTGCTGAGTTTCGTTGATGTCTTTTACCCAACCATGGTGGCTTGCAATAGGGTCAACACTAAGAGCCACCACCTTTACACCACGTTTGTCAAACTGTGGTTTGTACTTGGAGGCAGTCCCCAGTTCGGTAGTACAAACTGGCGTATAATCGGCAGGGTGAGAAAAAAGCACGGCCCATTTGTCGCCAATCCATTCATGAAAATTGATAGTACCTTCAGTAGTTTCGGCCGAAAAATCAGGGGCCAAATCGCCTAATCGTAGTGACATATTGTTTGTGTTTATGGTGAAAAAAATGAGGGGTTAAGATAGGGGAATTTTTTGGGATAGTCTATTAATTAAGGCTAGCTATTAAATTTTATAGTTGGAATTACACTCGGTGGAACGATTATAAAGTTTAATAGACGTCAAATTTTTATTTATGTATAGAAATAGCCTACTAATCCAAATATTTAAATATATTAAGGGTTTGAAAGAAGGGGGAATGCAACTGGATTTTTAGCAAAATGACAAATTAATGACTGAACAACAGAAAATATTCAGAATACTTAATTTAATAAAACTACTGGTCACAAAACCACGAAAGATTGTACCTGAGCTTGCACAACTTATAGATACCAGCAAAGATACTATATACAGATATATAAATTTACTGGGAGATATTGGATATGATATTGATAAAGATCATCATAATGCTTATTACATATTTGAGCCATCCAATACCAGTTCTATCACTTTTGAGTTGGAAGAAACTGAATTACTTAACCAGCTTATAAGCACCATTCATCAGGACCATCCACTCCGAACAAGTCTACAAAATAAAATTTTCCTTATTTCGCCATTATTGCCCTTGGCGGAGGATCTGGCCAATAAGCATCTGGCACTTATAATTAGCCGGTTAAATACGGCTATTAAAGACCGAAAACGGGTTGAGTTAATCAAGTATCATTCCCAGAGTTCCGGCACTATATAAGATCGTCTTGTTGAACCCATTGCATTGGTAAAATCAAATTCACAGCTTTGCGCCCTTGATCTGGAGAGTAATAATATAAAGCATTTCAAAATTAAACGAATAACAGATTGTATCGTGCAATCTGTTGATGCAACACATACTTCAGAAATAAATCCAACAGATATATTTGGATTTACATCTTCAGAGACCATCGCGGTAATACTTGATTTATCTAACCGGGCTTATCACTTGCTTATAGAGGAAATTCCCGAAGCTCGTCCATACATCAACCTTTATGAAATAAATAGCAAAAAGCCGTATCGCTTTATTTATGAAGCCAGGAATTTAATAGGGATAGGTAGGTTTATCTTGGGTCTACCCGGAGAAATTATAGTGCAAAGCCCGCCCCAACTTATAGATTATTTACAAAAAAGAATACGAGAATTTTCATTTGCAGAAGTTGCAACTGATAGTAAATAGATTTGAAAATATAAACAAATACGACCATGCGTATTATAATTACTACTACACCAAACAATAAGATTATTCCTTTCGAATATCAGCAATTACTCACCGGAGCTATTCACAAATGGCTGGGTAGTAACAATGAAGAACACGATGCTCTTTCTCTATACAGTTTTTCCTGGTTGAAGAATGGCAGAGCGGAGAAAGCAGGAATCAACTTTATGTATGGGGCTACTTTTTTTATTAGCTCTTTTGATGAGGGAATTATAAAGAAAATAATCACCGGTATACAAAACGATCCGACTATGTTTTGTGGCATGGCAGTACGGGAACTTACCATACAGCAGACTCCGCAATTTGGCAATGAGGCCTCTTTTTCGTTGGCGAGTCCAGTATTTATTAAACGACGATTGGACGATCGTATAAAATTCTACTACCACGACGATGATGAATCGGACACTTTTATGACAGAAACCTTGGTGAAAAAATTAAATGAAGCCGGAATCGATTCTAAGAATGTACAGGTAGCATTTGATAAAAATTATCGAAACCCAAGCAGAAAAGGCACCACCTACAAAGGAGTTAAAAGCATTGGCAGCATTTGTCCTGTAATCATTAAAGGAACACCGGAGCAAATAGCATTTGCCTGGAATGTAGGCTTGGGAAATAGTACGGGAATTGGATTTGGGGCATTGGTATAATAAACGCAAAACAAAACTCTCCAAGGGTTTAAAACCCATGGAGAGTTAAAAATAATAACGATTTATGAAGTATTATGTAGTAAAATATTCCGGTCCTTTTGGATTTATAAAGCCTTGGACGGCGGTAAGAGATAGCGAAACTTTTAGTCAACAGTTTTTGACACCTTCAATAGTAGAAGGAATTGAGAAGAAATTGTTTCCAGAGTTTTTAGGTGAAAGTGGAATAAAGAAAATAGTGGGACATCGACTTTCCTATGATCAAGTTTCAGGTCAACAAGAACAAATTCAGACCAGAGGTTGGAATTCAATTAAAAAAGGGAAACAAATTTTATTTGAAAGGCCTAATGGAATCTTATTGAGAGGAGTATTAATCAACCCAATATTAATGCTTGCTTTCAAAGCATTTGAGGATGCTGAAAAAGCCTTCGCCCAGCATGTATGTTTATGCAGGAATGAGGATATTCTTTTCCCCATCGAAATTATAGAAACCGAAAAAAGCATCTTTGATAATGAGCAAAATCAATTCAACGGATTCGAACTTGTATTTGAGAAGACGGAAAAATCATTTCTTGTTGGATACAATAGACTGACATCAGAGCAAATGTATGGTTGGATAAAAGTGGTTGGGAACCCGATTACTCAATACTAAAATGGAGGAACTTTTAGCAAAATCCGGTCCCGAGTGGACAAGCCTGCAAGACCATTTGCACCAAGTTGCAATAACTGCTAAAGTTTTTGCCAAACATTTGGGATTAGATGAAGAACTGGCGTACAAAGGAGCAATTTTACATGATATAGGTAAAGCCCATCCTGAGTTTCAGAAAAGATTAAAAGGACTATCAAGGCCAACAAAGGTATTTAGACATGAGATTGCATCTCTATTTTTTATCTCATCTTTTCCAGAAAATGAGCATGCCGCATTAATCGAAATGGTAGTTGGTCACCATAAGTCAATTAAAAATGATATAGGAGAAAAAGGGTTGCTTGATCTTGACAATATTGATGAATACGAAAATTATCATTTAGGCAGTTGGGATGAATGGAATATTCAGGCAAATGAATTATTAAATCATTTTGGAATTTCAACTAAAGCTATAGCTAAAAAAGAAGCTTTAGAAAACCTTGACTATGTGGTCAATTATTGTAAGAAACAAGTCAAGCAAAAAGGTTTTCTGAATGGAGAGGCTTATTGATGGGAGCTGATCATTTTGCATCTGCACTTATCGAATCTACTGAGCAAGAATTAAAGAATTGTTTTGTAAAACCAAATCTAAGTTTTTTTGAAAGAACACATTCATTATACCCGCTTTCCCAAATAGACGCAAGTTCAACTAAGAAGCATAGCCTTGTGGTTGCATGCACAGGAGCTGGCAAAACTGATTTTCTTTTTCGGAGATGTAAGGGAAGGGTGTTTTATACTCTGCCTTTTCAGGCTTCAATTAATGCAATGTTTAAGCGTGTAGCTAAGGACTTAGAAATAGATAATCCAGTTTTAGACATCCGTGTTTTGCACGCTTCCTCTTCTGTAATAAAAAGAAAAGGCACTGAAGAAGAGGAGGTGTTACAATCATTAATAGGATCTTCGATAAAGATATTAACGCCACATCAATTGGCCTCTATTGCCTTTGGCCTTAAAGGTTATGAAACACTAATACTTGACTTAAAAGGCTGTGATATTATCCTTGATGAAATACATACCTATACTGGCGTTTCACAAGCTATTGTAATAAAACTAGTTGAAATACTAAGGGCAATTGATTGTAAAATCCACATAGGAACAGCAACAATGCCGTCAATTCTATATAATAAAATACAAACAATACTAGGAGATGAAGTACTTGAGGTTGCCTTACCAACAACAGAATTAGAAAAGTTTAATCGACATAAAATATTCAAAATAAGCACGTTTGAAGATTCCATTTCTATAATTAAAAATGCTGTCACTCAGAACCAAAAGGTTTTAATTGTAATGAATAGAGTGGCGAATGCTCAAAAAGTATTTGATGAAATCAATGAATTGTACCCAGACGTTGACAAACTCTTATTGCATAGTCGCTTTAAACGTGGTGATAGAAACAAAAAAGAGAAAGAATTAATTGGCTTAGATGATTTAGGAGAGTCTATGAATCAATTTAATACTTCTAACAAAGCCTGCATTGTTGTTTCAACCCAAATCGTAGAGGTTAGCCTTGATATAAGTTTTGATGTAATGATTTCTGAAGCAGCTCCTTTAGATGCTCTTGCTCAAAGGTTTGGCAGAATCAATAGAAAAAGATCTTTAGATACAATCGGAAATTTCAAGAATATCTATGTCATAGCTCCACCAGATGATAAAAAACTAGGACTTCCATATGATTTAGATGTTCTCAAAAGATCCTATGATGTACTTCCAAATGGAGAAGTATTTGAAGAAAAACTACTACAAGAAAAAATAGATCAGGTATTTCCGAGTATTGATTTCTTAAATATAGAAGAACATTCTGTATTTAAATCTGATAGAAGTTATTCCATCAATAAACTAACGCATCGAAGCAAATCCATTCTGTTCGAATTGCTCGATATAGATTCAGTTTCATGCATTTGTGAAAGTGATGTTTCAGAATATGAAAATTCCGGTTTTGAACGAAGATTGGAATTAGAAATTCCAATTAGATATTTCACCGTGTCCAAGATGAATCAATCAGCAAAAGGTAATAAACCTTTTATTATTCCTGATAAAGCCTATTCCAAAGAACTGGGCCTAATTACCTCTCTAATAAAAGAGGAAAACTTTGACTTTAATAATCAAATATTATGATTACAGCAGTAGTTGGACGTACTTTTTTAACGGCTTATAACCAAAAGTTTAACAAGCAACTAACTCCTAAAGAGTTTTTTGTAGAAAAATATTTTGAACTGTTTTACAATCACCCAAAATATATGCAGTGGGTCACAAACTCACCTTTTGTGCAAATGAAAGCAGGGCAGAAAGTTCATACTTTAACTAATGAGGAAAGATTAGAAAAACTAACCTCATTGCATGAAAAGGTTGTAGGCGAGTCGGCAGATGCAAGTTTTGCTTTGGGATTTCCGGCATCAGAATCAAAAGAATTTGCCAGTACTTCCGGCTTAGTTAGTGACTTATTAATTCCGACGAATGAAGATGAAATTTATTTATCATGGATAGGAAGCGGTTTAGGAATCGGAGTTGCAGGTGGTTATACTCTTTTGTTTGATGATGCAACAATTACTCTTCAAACATATGAAGGATGGAAAGTATATAGAAAGTACCTGAATGACCCAACACTTGAAAAACTAAGAGGGAACCAAATCGGCACCTGGAATGGACAATGGCTGTCTTATTCATTGTCTTGTGATTTTGATTCAGACTTTGATTTTTCACTATTGACGGATGAAAAGATTTTTTCAATTGATTCAGAAAAGATTGAAGTAAATACAGTCAATTGGTCTAACCTCTTTTTTAGTTTATCACTATTGTTTCCGGCTACTTCTCTCACTGCATATGTTTATGGATATGGGCAAACAAACAAAACCATTGGCTTTATTCCATTTCAACTAAAGTCAGGAACAAAACTCAAGCATATTTTCAGACAGCTGATTGGCGATGATTCTTCACTTTCTACAAAAGATTTTGAAGCCTTATTTGGCATGCATATTAAAAGAGCTTGTGAATTAGGAAGTATTGGTTTGCAAACGCTCCGACCAGAGGGTCTGGTAAAATATATGAATGAGAGTAAAAATCTATCATTCAAGAATGATGCTGACAAAACAAATTATTATGTATATAAAACTTGGTTAATAGCTATGTTATCTAAAAACAAAGAAGAAGTAACAGAATATACACTCGAATTGGCAAAGACCATTTTGAGGTATAGAAACTCGGGCACAAAAAACGACCGAAAGAATTTAGTTGAAAAAGAGCTTTTTGAGGCCAAATCAAAAAGGGGGTTCATTGAACATCTAACAACCATGATTAAGGATCTGGAAAACGAAGACCTTATATCGATTAAAAAATTAAAGGATGAAGTCCATCTCATGACCAATGAGGAATTTGGGTATTTTTCAACCCTTTTGAAGTTCGATTACGCATTCTTAGAAAAACAATCTTAAACCCTATAATCTCATTACAAAATGAATACAATTTATATTAGAACACTTAAAAGAGCGGAGCATACTGTTTTCTGTGTAGCAGATGGGCAAAAGTATTATTATGATTCTCAATTCAATAGAAGAATTCCATTTTCAAGTGGACAACAAATCAAGAGATCGTTAATGGATTCGTTATGTGAAGCTATAAATCAAACGCCTTCTCCAACAACATTTTTATTTGATGTTGATAAACAAAAAATGTTAAAAGAAGGAGAAGTGTATGGTACATGCGACCCAACCTATGCAGATCAGTTGTTCGGGGGATGGATGAAAGCATCTAAAGGTGGAACTGAAAGAACACTAAAAAGAAGAAGTCCACTATCTATATCTGCAATGCGTGCACTACACCCTTTACTTGCCGGAATGGAAAAGGAAGCTGGATCTTTCGACAGAAGTGAGAGGCCAAATAATGTTGTCATAGTAAGGGACGAGAAAGGCAATCAATTAACTGAGGAAGAAATAGTTCAGGTTGTTGCAGGGAAAGACAGAAGTTTAAGTAGAAAATGGTTAAATGCTTCTGATAGGGTCGCAGGTTTATTCGTTGCTGATTTGGCAATAGATTTAAGAAGATTGTTTTCTGTAAGTATTAATTCATTTGAGCCAGAAATGAGTGATTCTACGATTGAAAAACTTCGTTCTGAAGGCTGGATAGAGTCTTTAAATGTTTTTGGACCGTGCCTTGTAGCCCCAAAAGAATTAAGAACAAAATGGATCAAAGGATTAGCAAAAGCAATTATTGACTGGAGAATTACCTCAAATCAATCTCGTACATTTAGCTTAATGGATACTTTAGCTATTTCTATAAGTGATAATGCTAATCATATTGCAGGAAGCATTAGAGCTAAATTGTCTGAAGAAGATTCTAAAAAGGCCGATCCAATTATTGACGAAGGTTTGAAGAATGTAGATACTTTCATAACACTTCAAGCCGGTGGATTCATCCATACAAAAGGCGAAAAAGTCGACGCCCTCGAAAAAGCCGAACAAAAACTCATTGACCTGATGTCTGTCTTCGATTACGAAAATCAACTATAAATTAACGCTTCAAGGGTTTAAAACCCTTGAAGCGTTTTAACTTAAAAATAGCCATGCTTGAGCCTCTGCTACCTGAAACAGTTTACCATATTTACACGCACGCCAATGGCAATGAAAATCTTTTCAGGTGTGAGGAAAACTACCGCTATTTTTTGGCAAAATACGCCGAGCGGATGTATTCGATAGTAGATACTTATGCCTATTGTCTGATGCCTAATCATTTGCATTTGATGGTGCAGATTCGTAGCGAAGACGATGTTTTAACATGCTTACAGTCGAAGAAACCAACCCTCCAAGGGTTCGAAACCCTTGGAGGGTTTTCTAAAGCAGTCAGTATGCAATTCTCACATTTTTTTAATGGATATACTCAGGCCTTCAACAAAATGTATAGTCGTAAAGGCAGTCTTTTTATTCCCAATTTTAAACGAAAACCTATCACCGACGATACCTACTTTACTCAACTTATTGCCTACATACACAACAACCCTGTACATCATGGTTTTTGCAACGATCTGCTCGACTGGCCCTATAGCTCATTGCACGCCTATCTGGTAGATAAGCCCACAAAACTCAATAAGAAATATCTGGAAAAGTGGTTTGGTGATCGAGAGTCCTTGCTGGACTTTCACCGACAATTACAATTAAACAAGGAAATGTTTGACTAACCAGATTGTAACTACATGTAAATAATTGACTATATGTTAAAAAGACTTATACAACAATACGGGAAAGACAAGATAAATACATTAACCAAATATCCATCAATACTTACCTTACATCGACTAGGTGAAAAAGGAATATTGAAAAATGAGCTAAGTACTTCTATAGAAAATGAAAAAATGTATGCTACCGAGAAAATTGATGGGACCAATGTTCGGATAATTTGTTATGGTGACGAATACCTAATAGGGTCTCGGGAGTTTGTTTTACACCATTCAGCCGATTTATACTTTGATCCAGCCGGTGGTATTGTGGAAGGTATAAAGAAATTGTTGCCACAATTTCCACAACCCGAAGTCTTCACGGTCATATATGGCGAGTATTATGGCGGGAAAATTTCGGCCAATTCAAAATGGTATGGACAAGACAAGGTTGGGTTTAGAATATTTGATGTGGCCATTTTTGAAGATCTGTCGATGTTGGATTGGCCTATTAATGACATATCAATCTGGAGAGAGCGTGAAACTCCCATGGGAATCGTTTATGGTCAACATTTTCTGACCAGACAGGAAATGACCGCCCTGCTGCCTGAATTTGAATTTGCACCATTGCTTGAGTTTGATTTGCTTGATTTAAGTCACCAGGAAGTTTTAAATAGCTTAAGAAAGCATGTCTCGAAAACACAGGTTGCTCTGAGTGAAAATGCAATACAGAAGGCAGAAGGTATTGTGTTGAGGAATGAGGAACGTACTAAAATAGTAAAAGTACGATTTGAAGATTATGAAAGAACACTCAAGGTGTCAAGATAGCCTCATCGTTACCATGATGAATCTGGATTTTAACAAAATAATTTCCGAATAGCATATGAATATAACTGCCACTCATATCAACTATTTTTTTATTTGTAAGCGAAAATTGTGGCTGTTTGCCAATGGCATCAATATGGAACACACCTCCGACGCCGTTACTGAAGGCAAACTCATTGGAGAAACTACTTACCCACAACGAGCCGAGCGCTATACAGAGATTGAAGTTGCGGGTTCCAAAATCGATTTCTATGATCCCTACAACAAGGTGGTACACGAAATCAAAAAGTCGGCATCGATGGAGGACGCTCACGAATGGCAGGTGAAATACTATATCTGGTTGTTGGAACAGCAGGGCGTGGAAGGTGTTAGCGGCATTTTGGAATATCCTAAACTAAGACAAACCAAACAGGTACTTCTAACAGTGGAAGACAGGGGCACAATACCTCGGTTGCTTCAGGATATTGAGGAGCTTATTAGCAGGGAAATGGCCCCTCCAAGAATAAAGAAGACCTTTTGCAAGACATGTAGCTACTACGACTTTTGCTGGGTAGAAGAAGAATAGATTTTTTGTGTACAATATTTTTTTAACCCTAAGTCAAAATGCGAAAATCGTACTATTTATTCAATCCCGGCAGATTAAGTCGCAAGGATAATACCCTAAAGTTTACACCTGTTGATGAAGATGGTAAAGAGGGACAACCGCGATATATCCCCGTAGAAACAGTAGATAATCTGTATGTTTTTGGCAGTTTGGATGCCAATAGCGCTTTGTATAATTTTCTGGGAAAGAATCATGTAAGTGTGCATTTTTTTGATTACTACGAACACTATACCGGTTCCTTTATGTCCAAAGACTATTTGCTGTCTGGAAAAATGGTAACGGCACAGGTAGGTCATTATCTAAACCCTACGAGCAGACTCGATATAGCCCGGAGAATAGTAAGTGGAAGTGCCGATAATATTCTCAAAAATTTGACCTACTACAACAACCGCGATAAGGATACCACGCGCCATATAGATCTTGTTGAACAGTATAAGCTTGGTATTGAAAATGTCGCTAATATACCTGCCCTGATGGGCATAGAAGGCAATATTCGCCAAACCTATTACGATGCTTTCGATGTAATAGTAAACGATTTTGCCATGGAAGGGCGTAGCAAGCAGCCTCCTCGAAATGAAATAAATGCGTTGATTTCGTTTACCAACATGTTGTGTTATACAAGTTGTCTGGATGCCATATATCATACTCAATTAAACCCAACTATTAGCTTTTTGCATGAACCCGGAGAAAGACGCTATTCTCTGTCCTTAGATTTGGCAGAAATTTTCAAGCCGATTTTGGCTGATCGTTTGATTTTTTCACTGCTCAATAAAAAGCAGATACAGAGTAAGGATTTTGATTTTAAAGTCAATTATTGCCTTTTGAAAGAAAGTGGTCGAAAAACCGTAATGAGGTTTTGGGATGAAAAACTAAGCGATACCATAAAACACCGTAGCTTAGGCAGAAATGTAAGTTACAAGCATCTGATAAAATTGGAATGCTACAAGTTGGCCAAGCATTTGTTAAATATAGAACCTTATAAACCTTTTAAAGCCTGGTGGTGAATGTACTATGTATGTAATATTGGTATATGACATGGATGCAAAGCGCACAGGCAAAATGTTGAAACTGTGCAGAAAATACCTGAACTGGATACAAAACAGTGTTTTTGAAGGTGAAATTACAGAAACAAAACTGAAGGAGCTTCAGATAGAGGCCAAGAAACTAATGGACTTAGATAGTGACAGTATTATTATATTTAAGAGCCGCGATCAGTATTGGTTAGACAAAGAAATTATGGGTCAGGAGCGAAGTTCTACAGATACATTTTTATAACATCCATCGTCGATGGCTTTGCTTTTCACCTAAATAATTAGAATAGGTCGACTTTATTGATTGCAACTAAGTGGTTTTCTGGCAAATAACAATGTCGTCGATATGCCCTATAAATCGTAGTATTGAAGGTCGACGATAATTTTGGTAGCTTCGTGATAAATTGTATCTCTGCAGGCAAGAATTTATGGGCTTTTTATTTATATAATAAACGGCTTTTAATCGCACCATTAAGGAATTGAAATGTGATTCAACCTACAGAAATCGTAAACCTCTATGACTTTTAATCGCACCATTAAGGAATTGAAATTAATGTCGCAAAGTTTCAATATTTCTTCACGAGTACTTTTAATCGCACCATTAAGGAATTGAAATATGATTAAATGGAGGTGTTCTAAAGTTCCAGCCTTCTTTTAATCGCACCATTAAGGAATTGAAATTAGTACACGGTAAGTTTGCAATCATTAATGGTATACTTCTTTTAATCGCACCATTAAGGAATTGAAATTGGAACAATTCATCTACATATAATACAGATGAACATCTTTTAATCGCACCATTAAGGAATTGAAATATTTCAAAATACTTATTATCATTGCTTTACTGTTTCTTTTAATCGCACCATTAAGGAATTGAAATATGAAAAAGCGCATGTAGGTGCATCAAAAGTGCATGCTTTTAATCGCACCATTAAGGAATTGAAATCTTACAGTATTAACAGGTGCGAAAGACTGTACAGAGCTTTTAATCGCACCATTAAGGAATTGAAATCAGAAACAAAGGGAACTGGAAAAAGAAATTGCAGCTTTTAATCGCACCATTAAGGAATTGAAATAATAGTAAATAAATCGCTTGCTAAAGTTGTCCGCCTGTCTTTTAATCGCACCATTAAGGAATTGAAATTTGAATTCTTGTCTTTTTTTCATAATTGTAAAATGCTTTTAATCGCACCATTAAGGAATTGAAATAAATCAAATAGGATAATGAAAACAACGATAGACAACTTTTAATCGCACCATTAAGGAATTGAAATAGGAATCGAATATTACCAATACTACCTATTGTTAACTTTTAATCGCACCATTAAGGAATTGAAATTCGCTTGAATCCTGTTCGGATTTATTGGCAGCGGACTTTTAATCGCACCATTAAGGAATTGAAATGAAGTTATTTTTGCATTTAGTCAACATGATGAATTACTTTTAATCGCACCATTAAGGAATTGAAATGATAATAAAGCTGTTACTTTTGAATATACGGACAAACTTTTAATCGCACCATTAAGGAATTGAAATGAAGTAATATCTCAAGTTTGTAAAGTTTTTACATTTCTTTTAATCGCACCATTAAGGAATTGAAATTCAGGTATTGCCTTCAACACCTTATGTACTACAGTCTTTTAATCGCACCATTAAGGAATTGAAATTATAGGTTCATTTGTGAATAAAGCTGACAGGCAGGGCTTTTAATCGCACCATTAAGGAATTGAAATTCCGTAAATACACCTGTAATCGTCAGTGTTCTAGTACTTTTAATCGCACCATTAAGGAATTGAAATCCAAAGTGCTTCGTAAATTCCTGCTTCACCTGCCACTTTTAATCGCACCATTAAGGAATTGAAATGGGTTTCATCTGTCGACAAACAAGTTAGGGCCTGGAACTTTTAATCGCACCATTAAGGAATTGAAATAATTCTACTGAAATTAAAGCCGGAACCGGATCAGGTCTTTTAATCGCACCATTAAGGAATTGAAATTGTAAGACTTATACCAATGCCATGCGCGTTCTAGTACTTTTAATCGCACCATTAAGGAATTGAAATTTAACTTTAGTTTTATCCAAATTAAGATTGACTTTTACCTTTTAATCGCACCATTAAGGAATTGAAATTTTTTTAAACCTACTTGTAAATCATTTGATAAGCTTCTTTTAATCGCACCATTAAGGAATTGAAATGTAATATCTACTTATTGGGCTAGGCACTCATTTGCCTTTTAATCGCACCATTAAGGAATTGAAATTTGGAGTAAAGAAACCCTTTGAATCTTTTATTATCTTTTAATCGCACCATTAAGGAATTGAAATAGGCGCTTGTAGCCGTATATAAAGAAAGAGCAAGACTTTTAATCGCACCATTAAGGAATTGAAATGCGGATATGCCTTTTATATTTACCAACATTCACGAGCTTTTAATCGCACCATTAAGGAATTGAAATTTAACAAATAAATCAGGTTTTAACATTTTATACATCTTTTAATCGCACCATTAAGGAATTGAAATTTGCTTCTCAAATCGAAGCATTAGACTTTATGCCTGCTTTTAATCGCACCATTAAGGAATTGAAATACAGGTAATAAATTATTTCATTGGAAAACCTCAATTCCTTTTAATCGCACCATTAAGGAATTGAAATTCGCCTTCTCGTTGGTTGTCTGGTCTAATCGAGTTTAACTTTTAATCGCACCATTAAGGAATTGAAATTATAAGTACTTAAACTACATTACTGCGATTTATAACTTTTAATCGCACCATTAAGGAATTGAAATTTATTTACTAACCTTTTTTAGTTTCAATTCGAATACTTTTAATCGCACCATTAAGGAATTGAAATTCGGTTTCAAATATTTTTGGTTTTGTTGCAACCAACTTTTAATCGCACCATTAAGGAATTGAAATTTAGTTTCAAATTTTTCAATAATTATTTGCACTTTCTTTTAATCGCACCATTAAGGAATTGAAATAACAAAACTTTTGGTAATGAAAAATTTACATCTATCTTTTAATCGCACCATTAAGGAATTGAAATCTTTTGGAAAATGAAGAAAAACAAACACTAATTAACTTTTAATCGCACCATTAAGGAATTGAAATGACAATCGACAGGAAAAACATTGGATATGGAATCTGCTTTTAATCGCACCATTAAGGAATTGAAATTCGAATGATGAACAGGTAGAAGATTATGAAGACTATCTTTTAATCGCACCATTAAGGAATTGAAATATAATTTTACGGTTGTAGTTGAACGTCTTACAACAACTTTTAATCGCACCATTAAGGAATTGAAATGGGCATGCAAACCCCTCGCGAGAAAGAACAGGAAACTTTTAATCGCACCATTAAGGAATTGAAATGAGATTAAATTTCCTAAATCGTCAAAAACGTTTCCAACTTTTAATCGCACCATTAAAGAATTGAAATTATTTTTTCATCAGGTCAGAACTTTTTGAATCGCTACTTTTAATCGCACCATTAAGGAATTGAAATTGTCCTAAGCTCTCCTGGATAAACTCCATGCTAGCACTTTTAATCGCACCATTAAGGAATTGAAATGTAAAAAGCTTTATGAAGTATTGACCGGTACTACACTTTTAATCGCACCATTAAGGAATTGAAATATGGGTATTATATCGGTTAAATATTATGATGGTGCTTTTAATCGCACCATTAAGGAATTGAAATGAATGTTTGACAACTTCAAAACAAACGCCTCAAACACTTTTAATCGCACCATTAAGGAATTGAAATAAAAATGTATAACAAAAATGAAATGTTAGAATTTTTCTTTTAATCGCACCATTAAGGAATTGAAATTTGGTTGTCAATCCATGTGCTGTTCTTGTAAATTGTCTCTTAATCGCACCATTCAGGAATTGAAATAAATCAAACCTGAATGAGATAGCTTGTATCGAATCTCAGGATTTCAAAGAATGAAAGCAAATCACATCTAACGTGTACATATACTTGGCCACCGGCTTATAAGTAGTGACCTATCTACTTACCGCCAAAGATTGCAAAATGCTCTGACGATGCCTGAATCACTGCACCCGGTGGTCGAGTATATGTGATGTTATGCCTTCGTGATTTTTTTATTCCAGCTCCAAACATCCGATTTCTTTCCACTCATCTGAATTCAAAAATTTTTGTATTATATCTTTATTATTGATTAGTAATTCAGCAAGTGTGTGGGTTGATGTATTTCCTGACCTTATCCAGATTATCTTGGGCGGATGTCCTTTTAAGACACTCATATCAAAAAAATCAGCATCAAAAGTTACAATTGAATAATTATTCTCTTTACAGAAAGTCCAAATATTCGTATCGGATTTCCCTTCTAATCCTATGGCTCTAACTTGTCTTGCATCTTGAAAATAGCCCTCAATCTTTTTGATTATCCTAAAAGAGATATTCTGATCAAAAAGTAATTTCATGAGGCAATTCTTAATTTATGTTCCCTGTCAGCTGCGTATGCTAAACAAGCGATGATATCCTCATGGGTTAATTCCGGAAAATCTTCTATTATGTTTTCGATTGTCATCCCGGAAGCAAGCCATCCAAGTACATCATATACTGTTATCCTCATTCCTCTTATACATGGTTTTCCAAATCTCTTATTCGGATCCATCGTTATTATTTCGGAATAATGTTTCATGTTTCAAAATTTTATATTCTAAGATAACGTTTTTTTTGAAGTTGGTGTTCTTTTTTATCATGAGGCATAACTAGTAAATACATGCAACTTTCTGATTGTTATATCGAATCTCAGAATTTATTCATGTAAGGGTTATCTTATTTTCGTATTCATGATACTTCGATTTCAAAGAATGAAAGCAAATCACAATCTCCAATGTAAAAGTCTCCCCCAAAATTTCATTTTCTCGCCACAACTTTTTGAAGTAAAATTTTAGCCTGGCTTTCAATCCATCATTCAAATAGGATATAGTTAAAATTTTCCTTTAAAATAAAGTAGATTTTATACAACATTATTAATCAAAATCTATTATATTGTTATATATATACAACATTATGGATTTATATACAGACATTGAGTATCTGACAATACTAGGGGAGCGTATTAAAGAACAACGGCTAGCTTTAAATATATCCCAACAAGAACTTGCTGAATTCTGTGGGATTTCAAGACATACTATAATACTACTTGAAAAAGGCAAAGGCATACATTTACTATATCTGGTGAGAGTCTTAAGAAAACTCAATATAGACATGAATCTGCTAGACCTGATTCCCAAAACAAGCCAAATTGACCCCTTTGAAATGCCCTCAAACAAAAAAAGAGAACGTGCTTCATGAATTTACTTAACATAAACCATATAGATGTCAACCTTTGGGGTAAACTATTAGGGAAGCTCGCTATAGACAACAAAGGCACAGGATATTTTAAATACAGTGATGAATATCTTCAATCTTCTGTAGATCCTTCGCCCATACATATGCCTGTTAAAAAAGGCATTGTTTATTCATTTCCAAAATTAAATTCAGAGACATACAAAGGCTTACCTGGTCTCATATCTGATTCTCTGCCGGATGCTTATGGCGATAGTCTTCTTGACATATATTTCAATAAAGAAGGGATAAAAGGTGGGGTCAATATTCAACTTTTAAAACTATGCTATATCAATAACAAAGCTATTGGAGCTTTAGAATTCGCACCTCCCATAAAATTACAAAATCAACATTCGAACGAATTACATCTAAGTGATCTAACCGAAATAGTAGATAAACTCATATCTTCTAAACAAAAATTAACTGAAGGTGACTTAAATAAGATCGCAAAAGTCCCTTTTTCTGCTATGATCGTTTATAATAATTTATTTAAAATTCGTTTAATTACTACTCTTAAAATGGAAGGGTAATACAGGAAAACATAATAGTAGTCTGAATTTCAAAAAATACCAGGTTGATTTTAGTTGTGCCTAAACTTATACGGTTTCTTAGTTTCAAATCAGCGGAAGCCATGGCGCTATATCCCTTTATTCTGATAAGCAAAAAGGATGTGCCATTTTATACGTTGAACCATGAACGAATTCATCACAAACAACAACTAGAACTTTTGTTGGTGTTTTTTTATTTGTGGTATTTTTTGGAGTTTGCTATTCTATTTCTGAAACACAAAAACAGAAAAATGGCTTACATGAACATCAGTTTTGAAAAAGAAGCCTATCATAACCATAAAGATATAGACTATCTAAACAAAAGAAAGGCTTTCTCTTTTTTGAATTATTACAAATTTTTCAGCAATAAAAACTAGTCAGCATTTACTCAGCAAACACTTAGGAGTAAGCAAAACTTACTGTATTAGCTGGGTTAAAATAGATAGGTTAAACTCACAACACTCCTTCCCTTCGAATCGGGCATGGTTGCCGGCAGATCCGAATATACAGGCATCAGATACATGCCACCCAATACTACCTTCCTGAAATAGATATCAATACCTGCATTAAAAAACAAGTTCATGCCTCCTGTACTTTCCAGGGTCAGGTCAAATTCTCTGTCTTTTTTATATTTCTCGACAAACATTCCTGCCTGTGGCAATAGCGTTATCCTCCCGGATAGTTTTTGCCAATAAAACAGCGTTGTTGAGGCATTTAACTGGTTGCCCAGCTTATAACTTAGTTCGTTTTGAAGGTTTATGCGGTAATTGATATCTGTATTGAGTCCGAGCTTTTTGTATCGTATGGTATATATCAGGTTGGGCTGAAAGGCATATGAACCGGTAGCAACCTGGAAGGATAAAGGAAACATAGTTTTGTTTACATCACGCTGCTGATAGAGTCCTGTAGGTAGTTTTATGCCTCCGCCAATTAATAACATCTGCTTTATTTTAGTGCTATCGCCAAATCTGTTCAATATGTTATAATTGGCAGTTATTGAAATATCGCCTATTCCACGAATAGACAAATTCCTGGATTCTTCCTGTCTTTCGTTTATGGAGTAGGGTATAAAATACAATACTTGCAGGTTTTTGACCGGATAAAATCTGCCCCAAAGTTCGAAGGTGTTAAATTGTTCGGCCTCAATTAACCCACTGCCCAGAGTAGATGCCTGACTGCCACTGTAAACAAAGGATTTTTGAAGGTATCTAATCCCTGCAAAATTCTTATATATTTGTGGTAAAACACCCATATAACTACCACCGGAGCTCCCTCCACAAACATTACAGGCGCGACTTTCCGAACCGATTAGTATAATCAACAGGCAAAGTAATGTAATAGCAGATTTAGTTTTCATTATAGCGGTTCTTTGAATTTTTCATCCTTGGTAAATTCGTAGTCCGTTAGCGTTTTCAGAAAAGCGATTATTTGTCTTTTTTCTTCTTGCGTCATCGGGATTTCGTTAGCCAACAATGGATCTATTGTTTCAGAATACTTGGGTTTTGTGCTGTAGTGGTCTAATACTTCTTCCAGCGACTCAATACTACCATCATGCATATATGGTTCAGTGATGTAAACATTTCTCAGGCTGGGAACTTTGAATTTACCTTTGTCTTCTTCAAGTCCGCTTATCAAATATCTGCCAGGGTCATTTTCAAGGTCAGAAACAATACCATTGTTTCTAAAGCTCTGGTCAGTTTGTAGCGTGCCTGCGTGACAGCTGCCACATTTATTGGTAAAAAGTTTCAAGCCTTTCAGTTCTTCGGCCGACATATTACCCCCAGCCTCACCACGCTGATATTTGTCAAATTGAGAATTGCACGAAACCATCATCCCCATAAACTGTGTAAGAGCCAATAATAATGATTTGCTGGATATACTGTCGGAGCCAAAAGCCTTTGCAAACTTTTTAGGATACTTTGCATGATTTTTCAGTTTGAAGATTACGTTTGAAAGGTCTTCATTCATCTCCAGCGGATTAGTAATGGGAGCAATAGAAATTACTTCTATATGATTTATACCACCATCCCACATAAAGGATTTTTGCCAGATCAGGTTATAAATACCCGGCGAATTTCTTTTGGTAAACTGGTTGTCGATACCATGACTGAGCGAATGCTGATAGTCGGCAAATGCTGAAAATTGCTTATGGCAACTGCCACAGGAAACTGAATTATCCAGCGACAATATAGGATCATAAAACAAGTCTCTGCCTAATTCAAATCCATCTTTTGTAATGGTATTTCCTGAAAATTTATACACCGGTGCCGGAAAATTAGAAGGCACTCTGAATCCTTCAAACCCAGGTTCGACTTTATCAGTTTCCGGCTTACAGGATACTGTTAGTAAAATAATAAGTAGAGGTAATGCAAAATATACTTTTGCATTACCTGCTATATTTTTAGTTATGGATATGGTCCACATCAAACATTTCGATATAGTTTTTGGAAACATTTATGCTAGCCTCACCGGTTTTCATTTGAGTAGGTGTGGCCGAAATCTGAATATTGCCACCTGGTCCGCTAAACATGTTTTCTACCTTTGCATCAAAATGAATCTGAGGATTTGCTTTTGGATTAACAGTTGCCGGCAATACTCCAAAACTTAACGTTTTTGTCTGCAAAGCATTGGTTGAATTTGAATTGTTGAATCCACCAATATGATACATAAATTTGCCGGATTTTACATTTTTATAGTTTCCTTCTGCTTTTAAGAATATGTATCCGGTTTTCCAGCTCCAGAACATACCATTAACTGGATCCAGTGCCCCTGACTGCGCGCCACTTACATTTCTTAAACTGTCTACACCCACTGTAAAGGTAATTTCTGAATAATCACCGGTAGGGATACTATCAAGAGTTACTGAACAAATACCATTCTGAGCCTTTGAAACATCAATCAGATGGTAGCTTTCCGGCTGTTCCCAAATAGTCCCGTCGGTCTTTCTCAGCTTTATATTGGACAGGTAATAAAGAAATTTGCTGAATGTTAAGGTGTCAGAATTGGAAGTAATATATTCCTGGTCAGTATTCAGAACTAAGTCTTTTCCGGCAAAAGTATGATCCAATTTTAATACCATTGAACCATACGTTTTTGTTGGCTCCGGATTTGGATTTAGTTTTGGATTGTCGTCATCTTTTTTGCATGAACTTGCAACAAAAAGTGTTGCAACAAAAAGTATAGAATATATAATATTGATTTTCATTTATTTATATTGATTTAAGAATTTTATTTAATGTTAAATGTATACTCAAAAGAAACACTATTAAACAGTCTATCGCATAGTTGGCCAATTATACCTTGCCTTACCAATGTATAGACGAATTGAGTTTCGCTTTGTGTAAAATATAGGTAATACCAGGTTTAGCTATGCTAAATACTTTTGAGGCATCTTCTGCCTGTTTTAAGAATTCAGGAAAGCCAAATGGGTTGTTGGGATTATGTGATTTCCCTTAGGATAAAAATGAAGGAGGCTGAAAAAGCGATTTAGAATGAAGGTAATGATAGCCGGATGGACAGTATTCTTTGAACTTTGTCTGATACAACAGCTTAGAAACAAAGCTGTAATCTGAATCCAAACCTCCATGGATAAAATAATCGTTGGCTGTATTGATTTCAATTTGTACTTTATTCTCCTGGCTATGTTTCTTTATTTCTTTAGATAAATAACAACTTCCCTTGCAATCCGAATCCGGTTTAGTTCTGTTTTCGCAAAGATTCTTGGAGATATAGTCCTGTTTGATTTTGAATTGCAGGTATATACCTATTTTGCCCATTGAGGAAAACAATGTAGCTATCAATAGAAATATGGCAATTCCTTTTTTCACGATACCAAAATTAATACAAAACTACCAGAAAACCATTTTAAGTACTAAAAGGTTATTTTCTTGCCAAAATATCATTATTCATCCTCTCAAAAATTTTAGCTTCTGTAAAAACGCATTTATCAATTATCCTATTTTATGAATTATAGAATGATTAGACTTTTGATATAAAAAAAAGAGCTGAACAAACGCTCAGCTCTTTATCAATCAAAACAATAAACTATTAACAAACTATTTCAAAAAGCCATTAACCCTTTTTCAACATCGTGATCAGGCTGTAAATTTTTTCTTTGAGTTCTTTTCTATCAACAATAAAATCAAGGAAGCCATGCTCTAACAGGAATTCAGCACTCTGAAAACCTTTTGGCAAATCTTTTCCTATAGTTTCTCTAATTACCCTTGGTCCGGCAAAACCAATTAGTGCCCCCGGCTCAGAAATATTAAAATCGCCCAACATAGCAAATGATGCAGTTACACCACCTGTGGTTGGGTCGGTCATCAACGATATATAAGGTAAACCTTCCTTATCCAGAAGAGCAAGTTTGGCGGAAGTTTTGGCCATTTGCATTAGTGAAAAGCCGGCTTCCATCATTCTGGCACCTCCAGATTTTGAAATCATCAGGAATGGAGCTTTCAGTTCACGAGCTTTGTCAATTGCACGGCTAATCTTTTCACCAACTACAGAACCCATGGATCCACCAATAAATTTGAAGTCCATGCAGGCAATTACTATCATTTCGCCATGAATAGTTCCGTATCCGGTGCGAACTGCGTCGTTAAGACCGGTCTTTTTTCTACTTGCTTTAATGCGATCCGGATAAGGCTGGGAGTCTTCAAAGTCTAAAGGATTTCCGGAAATCATTCCTTTGTCAAGTTCTGTAAATTGGTTGTCATCAAACAGTATCTCAAAATATTCTGCCGAACCAATTCTGGTGTGACGATTACACTGTGTGCATGTATAAGCATTTTCAACCAACTCACTGGTCAGAAATACTGATTTGCAATCCTGGCATTGATGCCACAACCCGTCTGGAACTTCTTTTTTTAGTTCAGTAGGAGTGATAATTCCTTTTTCTTTACGTTGAAACCAAGTCATACCTTGTATTTTATAAAGCGTTAAATATCAAATGAATTAATTAGGCCAGGCCAATTTGTTCGGCAAGATAGACATTTTGTACCTGATGTAACAAATCTATGCCTTCGGACATGGGTTTTTGAAATGCCTTTCGGCCCAGAATAAGACCTCGGCCACCGGCACGTTTATTTATTATAGCGGTTTTTACAGCATCAACCAGGTCTGATTTTCCGGATTCACCCCCGGAATTTATAAGCCCAATTTTGCCCATATAGCAGTTTGCCACCATATAACGTGTCAGATCTATAGGATGGTTTGTTGTTTGTTCTGTATACATTTTTTCGTCATACTTTCCGAAATCCAGTGCTTTAAATGCACCATTATTTTCCGGTAGTTTCTGTTTTACCAGGTCTGCCCTAAGTGTAACACCTAGATGCGTTGCCTGGCTGCTAAGATCGGTAGCGTTATGATAATTTACACCATCTTTCTTAAACTTGTCATTGCGGGTATAACACCAAAGTACGGTAGCCATACCCAATTCATGTGCTAGTTCAAATGCCTGACTAATCTCCTGTATCTGCCTGTTGGATTCCTGAGAGCCAAAGTATATGGTAGCTCCAACGGCCACCGCTCCCAGGTTCCAGGCCTCTTTAACTGATCCGAACAATATCTGATCGTATTTGTTCGGGTAAGTCAGGAGTTCATTATGGTTTATCTTTACCAGAAATGGAATCTTGTGCGCATACTTTCTCGAGTATAAAGCCAGCATCCCAAAGGTACTGGCTATGGCACTGCTTCCACCCTCCAGAGCAAGTTTAATTACATTTTCAGGATCATAGTATATAGGATTAGGCGCAAATGAGGCACCTGCTGTATGCTCTATATCCTGATCCACCGGAAGTATCGATATATATCCGGTATTTGCTAATCGACCATGACCAAACATGGTCTCCAGGCTTCTTAAAACTCTATTATTCCGATTTGAATCGGATAAAGAATCGTTAACATAGTCCTTAGTTGGCTGGTGTATTTGTACTTTGGTTATTCCTTTGCAGGTATGATCCAGTAAATACTCAGCATCTTTTTCTAACAGGTCCAAAATATGATTGTATGACATGATTTCTTTTTTAGTCTAAACCATATTAAAAACCGCAATACATAGCCAATGTTAACTTTCAAAGATATTTAAAAATTTTCAAGCATCAAAAACAACGTTATAATCTTCTGATTTTCAGCAATCTTTAATTGCTATTTACTTTAAATATGCTATCAAATAGTGACTACAATATCAAACCCCACATGAAATAAAAAAGGCTGTCCGGGATTACCAGACAGCCTTTTCAATTCCAATTCTAAAAACTACAAAGTTTGTAATGCTTCATTAAAAGTTTTGCTAGGACGCATTGCCTTGTCAACTTTCTCAGCATCCGGATGGAAATAACCACCCATATCAATTTTTACTCCTTGAGCGCCGTTTAATTCGCCAACTATCTTAGCTTCGTTTGTGGTCAGGTCTTTGGCCAGTTTTTCAAATTTAGCTTTCAATTCGCTGTCTTTTGTTTGTTCGGCCATAGCCTGAGCCCAATATAATGCCAAGTAAAAATGACTTCCTCTATTGTCCAACTGACCTACTTTACGGGCAGGTGATTTATCATTTTCCAGAAATTTGCTATTGGCTTTGTTCAATGCTTCTGCCAAAACTGCAATCTTGTCGTTTTTGGTTTTATATGCCAAATCTTCCAATGAAACAGCAAGAGCAAGGAATTCACCCAAAGAATCCCATCTTAAGTAGTTTTCGTCCATAAATTGCTCTACGTGTTTTGGAGCCGATCCACCTGCACCGGTTTCAAACAACCCACCACCATCAAGCAATGGAACGATAGAAAGCATTTTTGCACTAGTACCAAGTTCCAAAATCGGGAACAAATCGGTTAAGTAATCTCTCAATACGTTTCCTGTTACAGATATAGTATCTTTTCCGTCTCTGGCTCTCTCGCAAGAATAACGCATAGCTTCAACCGGCGACATGATTTTGATTTCCAAGCCTTTGGTGTCGTGATCGGCCAGGTATTTAGTTACTTTAGAAATCAGGTTTGCATCATGAGCTCTTTGTGGATCTAACCAGAAAACTGCAGGAGCACCGGTTATTCTTGCTCTGGTAACTGCAAGTTTCACCCAATCCTGAATTGGCAGATCTTTGGTCTGACACATTCTCCAGATATCACCTTCTTCTACCTTATGTTCGATTAGCGTAGTACCTGCTTCGTCTACAACTTTTACAGAACCAGAACCAGAAATTTGAAAAGTTTTGTCATGAGAACCATACTCTTCTGCCTTTTGAGCCATCAGACCAATGTTTGGCACTGTACCCATTTTAGTGACATCAAAAGCACCGTTTTCTTTATTGAATTTGATCATTTCCTGGTAAATACCAGCATAGCATCTGTCTGGAATGATCGCTTTAGTATCATAAAGTTTACCATCTGCTCCCCACATTTTTCCGGATGAGCGGATAGCAGCAGGCATAGATGCATCAATAATTACATCGCTTGGTACGTGCAAGTTGGTAATACCTTTGTCGGAATTAACCATAGCCAAAGCAGGCTGATATCTGTAAACAGCAAGAATATCAGCTTCGATTTCAGCTTTCTGATCACCAGGCAAGGCCTGAATTTTAGTATAAACATCACCTAAACCATTGTTTGGATCTACACCAAGAGATGCAAATGTTTTAGCATGCTTATCAAATACTTCTTTATAGTAAACTGTTACTGCATGACCAAACATGATTGGGTCAGAAACCTTCATCATGGTTGCTTTCAAATGCAGAGAAAGCAGTATGCCACTTGCTTTTGCATCAGCAATTTCTTTTTCCAGGAATGAACGAAGTGCTTTTTTGCTCATTACAGAAGCATCAATTACTTCTCCGGCTTTTAGAGCCAGTTTTTCCTTTAGTGTGGTTTTTGTACCATCTGCTGCTACAAATTCAATTTTTACTGAACCTGCTTTTTCAATAATTACAGATTTTTCACTTCCGTAGAAATCTCCCTCCGTCATGTGTGCAACATGTGACTTAGAGTCGGACGACCATGCACCCATGGAATGTGGATTTTTTTTAGCGTACTCTTTTACTGCATCTGCTACTCTTCTGTCAGAATTACCTTCTCTAAGAACTGGGTTAACTGCACTACCTAATATTTTTGCATAGCGTGCTTTAGCTTCTTTTTCAGCATCGGTTTTAGGATCTGCTGTATAGTTTGGCACATTGTATCCTTGCGACTGCAATTCTTTGATGGCAGCAGTAAGCTGAGGAATAGAAGCACTAATATTTGGCAGTTTTATAATATTGGCTTCAGGAGTTTTGGCAAGTTCGCCCAACTCAGCCAGGTGATCATCTATTTTCTGGCTGTCGCTCAATTTTTCAGGAAAATTAGCCAAAATTCTACCTGCTAACGAAATGTCTCTGGTCTCAACGGTTACACCTGCTGGCTTTGTAAAAGCTTCAATTATTGGCAACAATGAATAGGTTGCCAGTGCTGGTGCCTCATCAGTAATGGTGTAGATGATTCTCGATGTTTTGTTTGTCATTTTGGTATTTAACATGTTAAAAGTCAATTTCCGCCACTATTAGGCGAACTTATACGTGAAAAATTTAGCCCCAAATCGGAACTATGAAACGGTTCATGCACTTAGGTGTTTACCATTCCAAAAATTTTCGGAGACAAATATAATGATTCTAAACAAAAGACTTTAGTTCAAAATCATATATACGTAATACTACATACTTCTTTTAGTAATTTTACCCGAAAGAGACTATTCCAAATCCAGATTCTCTATGCTGTAATTCAAATAGGCAATTTGAAAAAGCAGATCATTTTCCAGGTTACATTGCTTTCTGGCCTCAGTCTCATCTTTGCCTTCCTTCACCAGCATGAGGTAGTCTTTGTACAGTTTTTCAAGATCGTCATAACACATAGACAGCATGGTCTGGTAGGCAACTAATTCGATTTCCAGGCTTTGTTGTTTCAAAAAATCCTCACGACTAATAATATCCACCACATAGTAACAACTTTCGTTAGGGTCTTCAACCCAATTGCCTTCATCATCTTCAAACTTGGGCAAATCTACTTGCAGCACCCACTGATCAACAACCAATTCGTCTCCAATCAGAGGTTCTATTTCAACTATGGTTGGTGAGTCGACAAAATCAGCACTTAGCAAATCAGTTAATCGACTTATAATCGGGTCAGCAGCAGTTCCAATTCTGGTAAGTAGATTGGTCAGATTGCTAAAGTCGCTTATAAATGTACAATGTTTAGGTTCTTCTGCTCCATCCGGCATAAAACTTCCCACCATGGTTACATCCGAATCCTTATCGTCAAAAATTATTTCACTTATTCTAAATCCATCTATAAAAAGGTATTCCGAATCATTATACTCCATTTCGTCCATCTCAAATAAATCTCTGTGTTGTTGAAAACACGCTGGTTAAATCTATACTATATTAAAAGGACAATTTAGTCCATACCTGTTTGGATTCAGGAAAATTATTCCGTTTCCTGGACATATTTTTCCCATTTTTCCATAGCCTGAGAAAAATCCTCCGGCAATTCTGAATCAAAAAATAACTCTTTGCCTGAAACAGGATGCACAAATCCCAATGATTTGGCATGCAAGGCCTGTCGTGGCAATAGTTTAAAACAATTATCCACAAACTGTTTGTATTTATTAAAGGTCGTTCCTTTTAAAACCTTATCGCCACCATATGTGGCATCGTTAAATAAGGTATGTCCCAGGTAGCGCATATGTGCCCTGATCTGGTGGGTTCTGCCGGTTTCAAGTCTGCATTCTACAAAAGATACGTAGCGCAAATCTTTCAACACCTGATAATGGGTAACAGCATGTTTGCCAAACTCACCACCGGGGTAAACGGTCATTACTCTTCTGTCTTTCGGACTTCGACCAACATGACCTTGTATAGTTCCTGAACTGTTAGTAGGTACACCCCAAACCAATGCTCTGTAGCTCCTTTTGATACTATGATCAAAAAACTGTTTGGCCAGGTGGGTCATGCTGTATTCTGTTTTAGCAATTACCATCAAACCGGAGGTATCTTTATCAATTCGGTGTACCAAACCAGGTCTTCCATCGCCATTTCGACCGGTAGGCAAATTTTCAAAATGCCAGGCAAGTGCATTGACCAGTGTTCCTGTCCAGTTATTATAAGCGGGGTGTACAACCATTCCTGCTGCTTTGTTAACTACCAACAGATCATCATCCTCATATACAATAGTTAAGGGAATATTTTCGGGCACTATCACATCCTCACGAGGGGGTTGTGGCAGCATAACCGTTATAATATCGCCGGATCTAACTTTGTAACTAGACTTAACAGCCTTATTATTTACCTGCACAGTTTCGACCTTTATGGCGTTCTGAATTTTGTTTCTGGTGGCATTGGCAAGCCGATCCATCAAAAACTTATCTATCCTGACCAGCGATTGCTTAGGATCAACAACAATCCGATGATGTTCAAATAATTCCCCATCATCGAGACCATCAAGTAGTTCTTCCTCGTGTATCATCGCTGCAAAGGTAGCCACAATTTGCCGATACTCATAAGATTATAGATTGGTTTACTAAACTGTGCTAAGCATTTCTTTTTTAACTTGCCTGTTAAATGACCAAAATTAATGCAATATATTTTTGATCAGCAACCTAATACACCACTGGTACAATTAGAAACTCCGGAAATCAGGCAGGCAGGTATTCGACTTTTTATCAAACGCGATGACCAAATTCATCCATTGGTTTCGGGCAACAAATGGCGAAAGCTTAAATACAATTTACAAGAAGCCCGTAAGCAAAATAAAAAATGTATTCTCTCTTTTGGCGGAGCGTTTTCAAATCATATATACAGTCTAGCTGCAGCCGGAAAAATATGGAATTTTGAAACCATTGGCATAATAAGAGGCGAAGAAACAACACCCTTAAATGCTACCCTTGCTTTTGCAAAGGATTGTGGCATGCAACTACACTATATAAACCGCGAAAGTTATAGAAACAAGAACGACCCGGAGTTTTTAGAAAATCTGAAAAGTCAATTCGGTGATTGTTATTTTGTACCTGAAGGAGGCACTAATTCATTTTCTCTGCCTGGCGTTGCAGAGTTAGTTTCTGAAATAGATATACCATTCGATTATATATGTACACCAGTAGGCACCGGCGGTACTATGGCAGGATTAATATCCGGAATGCAATATAATGCAACAGTTCTGGGCTTTGCCAGTTTAAAGGGAGAAAACTATCTGGAAACTGAAATTCAGCAACTTTTGAAAAATCTACCGGACAAGATTAATACTGCATGGCAACTAATTCACCAATATCACTTTGGTGGTTATGCCAAAATTAATCGGGACTTAGCCTTATTTATCTGCAACTTTGAACAAAAATACCAGATACCCTTAGACCCTGTTTATACTTCCAAAATGCTCTATGGTATTTTGGATATGTGTTGCAACGGCTATTTTGAAAAAGGCAAAACAATTATAGCTTTGCATACCGGAGGTTTACAAGGTTTGGCAGGTATGAAAAACAAGATCAACAAGTTGATCAGTACCTGATATAAGCATTTTTTTAACGGTTAAATTTGAGATTTTTATTGTCATGAACACCTATATAGAAAAACATACACAGCGATTTTTGGACGAGCTTTTTGAACTGCTACGCATACCATCTGTTAGCGCCGATAGTAAATACAAACCAGACGTTCTAAGAACTGCAGATTTTATCAAACAAAAACTACAGGAAGCCGGTGCCGACAACGTAGAACTCTGCCAAACAACAGGCTATCCTATTGTTTATGGCGAAAAAATGATTGACCCTGCCAAACCTACCGTTTTGGTTTACGGGCATTATGACGTGCAACCACCAGATCCTATAGACTTGTGGGAAAGTCCACCTTTTGAACCAGAAATTCGCGATGGTAAAATCTTTGCCCGTGGTGCCAGCGACGACAAAGGTCAAATGTATATGCACATCAAAGCATTTGAAACTATGATGCAGCAAAACACTTTGTCCTGTAATGTCAAATTCATGATAGAAGGCGAAGAAGAAATTGGTTCTGACAGTCTTCCAAAATTTGTAGCCCTCAACAAAGACCGCTTAAAGGCAGATGTAATCCTGATATCAGATACCGGTATTTTTTCTAATGAAGTACCAAGTATTACCGTTGGTCTGAGAGGATTAAGTTATCTGGAAGTAGAGGTAACAGGACCAAAACGAGATCTGCATTCCGGCATGTACGGAGGGGCTGTAGCAAATCCTATTAATGTTCTTTGTGATATGATTAGTTCACTTAAAGACAAGGATAATAAAATAACCATACCCGGCTTTTATGACAAAGTAGAAGAGCTATCAGCCCAGGATCGTAAAGCAATGGCACAGGTACCCTTCTCTGAAAAGGAATATATGGATAGCCTGGGTGTTAAGGCTTTACTTGGCGAAAAAGGTTATAGCCCACTAGAGCATGTAGCCATCAGACCTACGCTGGATGTAAATGGTATATGGGGAGGATATATAGGCGAAGGTGCCAAAACAGTACTTCCCTCAAAAGCCTTTGCAAAAATTTCCATGAGACTTGTACCTAACCAGTCATCCAAAGAAATAACCCAACTGTTTGAGGATCATTTCAATAAAATAGCACCGCCATCCGTACAGGTAAAAGTAAAACCACACCATGGTGGCGAACCGGCGGTTACACCTACCGATTCGAAGGCATATAGTGCAGCAAGCAAAGCATTTGAAGAAGCCTGGGGCAAAACTCCGGTTCCAATGCGCGAAGGTGGCAGCATTCCTATTGTAAGTTTGTTTGAAAGAGAGTTAGGGTTGAAAAGCGTTTTGATGGGTTTTGGCCTGGATGAAGATGCCATACACTCACCGAATGAAAGTTACAGAGTATTTAATTACATAAAAGGAATAGAGACTATAACCCTGTTTTACAAACATTTTGCTCAATAGTTAATCGGCATTGTATTTGATAAAATCAGATTTCTATTTTACAACAACCAATTTAACATGATCAATAAATTATATATAACCCTACTGGTATTCTTTGGTATCCAATTAGTTTATGGACAAAAAGAAATACCTACAACCTGGAAATCAATGCCTACCAAAACAGAAGTCAAAGCAGGCGAAATTATTGAACTTGTTTTCCAGGCTGACATCATTGAAGGATGGTATTTATATTCTTCAGACTTTGATCCGGATTTGGGACCAGTTGTGGCTACTTTTAACTTTACAAAGAATGACAGTTACGAATTAGTTGGTGGTATAAAGCCTGTCGGAGCCAAATCCAAAGAAGACAATATGATCTGGATGGGAACCTATACCTACTTTACCAACAAAGCAGAATTCAGACAGAAAGTAAAAATCCTGAAAGACAATCCTGAAATAAAAGTAAAAATGAATGGACAGGTATGTAATGACGAATCAGGAAAGTGCATACCAGTAGTGCAGCAATTTATTTTTGAAGGCATCAAACTATCACAAACTTCAGAAGCACCAAAGACTGATCCTGCAAAGAAAACCATTGAAAACAAAAATACTCCTGCCACGGGCGACAATATCAAAACACAAAACCAAACACACACGGCAACCAAAAGCACTAAAATATATTCAAGCAGACTTGATGCCTTAAAAGCCGAAAAAGAGCAACTGTTTATAAAAACCAAAGAAGGAAACGACCTTGTGATTGAAGAGTTAGAAGCTTTTGTGAAAAAGTACGGTAAGAATTAATTATGAAACACATCATTATACTTGGAGCATTGCTATTCAATGCTTTTTTTGTATTTGGACAGAAGCCAACCAGCGCAGAGCTTCAAAAAACCACCGCAAATATTCAGAATCTGATAAAGCGAGACAGTCTCAATAATCTGATCATTTCTGAATTGGAGTCGAGGCTTGACAGCATACAACTTGGGTTGTCAGGCAATAGCAAACCTGCTACAATTATTCAGGAGAGCATACAAAACGATATTGAAGAGTCAGCAAAACCAACTTCCGAAGAGTCACAATCAATCTGGGCGTTCGCTCTTATTGCATTTGGAGCCGGGCTTATCGCTTTACTTACGCCATGTGTTTTTCCAATGATACCACTTACGGTAACGTTTTTTACTGCTAACAGTACCAACAAAAGTCAGGCTATCCGAAAGGCATTGGTTTATGGTTTTTCAATAGTATTTATTTACAGCATTATCGGGGTACTTATTTCCGCTACATTAGGGCCTTCATTTGCCACTTTTATGAGTGTGCATTGGGTTCCGAACCTTATCTTCTTTATAATATTTGTTACATTCGGACTATCATTTTTAGGTCTTTTTGAAATAACCCTGCCAAATTCCTTTGTAAACCGGGTAGATGCCCAGTCTGAAAAAGGAGGATATTATGGGGTGTTTTTTATGGCTTTTACCTTGGTTTTGGTTTCATTCTCATGTACCGGACCAATAGTAGGCAGCATTTTGGTTCAGGCATTTCAGGGCGAAGCTATACGTCCTATAATGGGTATGATAGCTTATGCAACTGCATTTGCCATACCTTTTACCATTTTTGCGATGTTTCCTCAGTTACTCAGTCGATTGCCAAAATCTGGTGGCTGGTTAAACGTAATAAAGGCAACTTTAGGCTTTCTGGAACTTGGGCTTGCTCTCAAATTTCTGAGCATGATCGATCAGGTATATCACCTCAACCTGTTAGATCGCGAAGTATATATTGCCCTCTGGATAGCAATTTCGCTGGTACTTGGTTATTACCTGTTAGGCAAGTTCAGGCTTCCACACGATACAGAAATTAAAGTTGTAAGCGTACCAAGACTGGTAATGGCTCTGGTGCCTATTGCCTTTGCTATTTATATGTTGCCGGGTATGTTTGGTGCACCGCTAAAAGCCCTTTCAGGCTATCTGCCACCCATGCATACCCATGATTTTGATTTGCCGGCAATAATTAGGCAACAAGGAATTAGTTCCAACTCAAAATCCAATGAAAGCAGTGGCATTTTATTATGTGACGAGCCAAAGTATAAAGGCAAATTCAACCTGCCACATGGCCTGAAAGGATATTTCGATTACACACAGGCACTTGCTTGTGCAAAAGAAAAGAATCTTCCACTATTTATAGACTTTACAGGACATGGCTGCGTTAATTGCCGTGAAGTAGAAGCTAATGTATGGTCAGACCAACAAGTTCTTAATAAACTAAAAAAAGATTTTGTGATCGTTTCTCTATATGTAGATGATTTTACCAAACTGGCTAAAGAAGAGGTTTATTACTCTCAGGACTCCAAAATTGATATTGAAACAATTGGTGAGAGAAACTTTGATCTGGAACAAAAGATGTTTGGCGTTACCTCTCAACCTTATTATGTAATCATAGATCCACACACCGAAAAGCCACTAACTGATCCGGTTGGCTATGTTTCAAGTCCTACTATTTACCTGCAATTTTTACAACAAGGTCTGGATAATTTTAAGAAGAAGTAATACAACAAAGTGCTTTTGTAACATTTGCACTAACTATTTTACCCTGTTCAGGAATTTCGATGTTTAGCACCTTGAATTTTCAGGAAATAATGACGGCTCTATAAACTCTTCATGTCTTTTAACTTATTTCTGCTTTTGGGGATGATTATCTTCCTATAGCTGACTCCCAATTATCAAAAAATACCTAATAATGGGTATTTTTTGATGTAAGTAAATTGCCTAACCTTCGCATATTTTCAATCTATTAAGCAAAATTTATATGAGAAAAAATTTACTAAGCACCTGTTTACTTGGGTCTTTGCTATTAGCTGGCACTGTTGTATCTGCCCAAAGTCTGGAAAAGATGTTAAAAAAGACATCTAAAGAAGACAAAGCGGCATCTAAATCCACAAAAGCAACTCCGAAAAAAGCCAGAATGGCTGCAGAAGCTACCTTAACGCTTCCATTGCTGGAAACCAATTACTACTTTGATTCAGAATCAGAAACCTGGATTGTATCTGGCTATAATACCAATGAATATGATGCGAATGGCAACTTGATTATGAAGGCTTATTTCCAGGAATTTGAAGGTGATACGATTTATAAAAATACATATGAATACGATACAAAAGGCAATCAAATAGGTTCGTATGATTATAGTAAAGATTGGAATTCTAATACTTTAATATTACGAAATGGGAATAGAAGTACTTATTCCTACGATTCCAATGGAAGATTGACCGAAGATGTTTATTCTAATTATGATACAGACAATAGTATCTGGAAGGATGTAGAGAAAACCGTTTACGGATATACCGGCAGTGCAGACGCTCCAAGTTCTATAACCAGATACGAATGGAATGGAACCGAATGGGTAGAATTAGCTGCATATGTAAACATTACCTGGTATAATTTTGCAGATTTTGAAGTAAAATCATATTCTTCTGAATACATTGATGAGGATGATGGAGAAACTTACAGAGAAACGTTTACTTCCACATCTCCAGTAGTTAGCGTAGAGTTAGTCGAGAAAAAGGTTGAAAATGACTGGGTTCCTGCAGAAAGATATACAAATTCTATTGATGCCCAGGATAACAATATTTCAACTTACGAAGTGTATATAAACAATGAGTGGGTTGCTTTAGAAAAAACTACCAGGTCTGAAGACGCTCAAGGCAAAACTACATTTCTTTACCAGGAGTATATCAACAGTATCTGGGTAAATATTCATAAAGAAATAGAATTTGTTGATGCTTTTGGTAATTATGCCGGTTATGAATTGTATGAATGGTTAGAAGATGCATGGGTTTTGGAATATTCAAGTGTATACCAAAATATTTACGACGAAGATGGAGTTTTAGTAGAAAAAATAACTAGCAATTCCAAAACAGTATACTCTGATTTTGAAACATTTACCATTACCTCTACATCAAATGCAATTGCCACAATTGAGCTAAAAGCCTTCCCAAATCCGGTTAGTGATGTATTACATATTACTACACCAAACCAGGAGTCAGCTGAAGTAAGAGTTTACACTATGCAAAATGCATTGATGCAATCTGCAAGTCTGGAGGCTGGAAATGCTGCTATAAATGTAAGTAATTTAGCTGCCGGTGTTTATATGCTGCAAGTACAAACTGCTTCAGGTATTCAATTGACTGAACGAATTGTGAAAAAATAACACATTCTTTCCTCAAAAAAAAAGGCTACCTATACCGGGTAGCCTTTTTTTATGCTTAAAACATAACAATCAGTCCTAATAAATTGTATTTGAGATAAGACAAAAAGTTCCTGCACAATTGCCTTAACAGTTTGTCTGGCAAATTTACCGAATACAATACCAATTTTACCGAAAGATTGCAACAATATATTGAATATATAATCCTTGATCAAAAAAGAAAGATGAGATTAGTAAAAAGAATCTAAAAACAATTGGGTAAATTTGCATTTAATAACAAAAATTAAATTTTACAATCTATTAAATAAATTTCGTTAGTTACTATAAATAATGACTACTAAAGCAAACAAACTAGTAGTAAACACAAAAAACATATAATGGGAAAATCACAAGAAACTTTTAATAAAAAAGAAAAAGAAAAAAAGCGTTTAAAGAAACAACAGGACAAACAGCAAAGAAAAGAAGAACGCAAAGCTAGTCCAAAACTATCCGGCCTTGAGAATATGATGGCCTACGTGGATGAGAATGGAAACCTTACGGATACGCCCCAAGATCTAAGCAAAAGAAAAAAAGTCAATTCTGAAACTATCTCAATAGGAATAGCCAAAAGAGAAGACAACCCTAACGATGGCAGACAAGGCCGAGTTGAGTTTTTCAACGATTCAAAAGGCTTTGGTTTCATAAAAGAACTGGACACGCAAGAGAAATACTTTGTTCACGTAAACGGTTTACTGGAAGAAATTAAGGAAAACGACAAAGTTACTTTCGAACTTGAAAAAGGCTTGAAAGGCATGAATGCCGTTCGAGTAAAAAAGATCTAATTTCGATACTCCTGCAATATCCTTCAGCACTGTCTGAAAAATCACTTTACTATACGGGCACGTTTTAAATGTCCCAATGCAATGCGGTAATTTAAAGCCAGTTTCAAAAGCGAAATGGCTTTAGATATTCGCGTTTAGTAAAAGCATGCCCTTTAAGTTTAGACTTCCAACTGGCTCGAGCATTCTTGTTCGTGCCATTATATATCACAAATAATATAATGTTGGCTTTCCTTCCTGTAAATTCCTAAGTTTATTTTCGGAAACCGGCAGAAGGTTTCTGATTAAACCTATATTGAGCCTGGCTAAAAAATGATTTTACACCTTCTACACCCAGTACTTAGAGATACAGACCACAAACAACACCGCAAGGCTGTGGTAATGCTTTACAGCATGGTAATTCTCTTGGTTTTTTACTTTTTCTATTCTGCCTATTTTCTTTTCAATTATTCTTTATCACACCATCAAAATATAAACAACAACCTGGGCTATCTGCTCTTTGTCGTTTATTTTCTGCTGATACGATTTACCAAAGACATTAAGTGGCCATTGGTTTTTATCAATTTTGGCTGCCTGCCACTTATGTATATGAGCATATACCAAACTGGCGGTCTTTACTCATCAGACATAGCCTGGATGATGTTATCCATAATATGTTGCATACTATTTATAGATATTTACTTTGGTGTTCTGGCTGCTATAATTTCTGCCGGATATCTGGTTTTTCTTTATAGCACGGTAAAAGGCGTTTCTTTTGAAGCGAATCCATTTCTGCAATACATCATTGCCGACAATACTTTTCATTACCTGTTTACCTGGATTTTTGTAATGATACTCATTGTGGTTATCCTTATTTCATTTACCCTGAACCTGGAAAAAGCCAACAAAAAAATTGACGATATCTCGCAGAACAAAATCAGGGATCTGGAAGAACAATTGCTAAAAATGACCAATAATATCAGTCTTTTGCGTAGCGATATTTCCAAAGACTTTCATGATGAGATGGGCAACAAACTTGCCTCCATAAGCATAATGGCTGAAACACTGGTTCATAAAATTGAGCAAAAAGAAAAAACTGAAGCACTTATCTCCATCGTTAAAGACATCAACCACAAATCCAGGGAGATATACAGTGGCACCAAAGACTTTATATGGACCATAGACTGGAAAAATGATTATATACGAGAGTTGTTTAACTATTTGCGACATTTTGCAGAGGACTTTCTCAACATCAGCAACGTCAATATAAATGTACAAAGCAATGTCGATCAGGTGCCAACCATGCGCATAAACCCCAATATCAGCAGGCAAATATTGTTTATATGTAAGGAGATTTTTACTAATGCCATCAAACATGCCCAGTGTGATGAAATGGATTTTTCATTTATGATTAAAGGCCATGAATTACATATTCAGATTAAAGACAATGGCATAGGCTTTACCACCCAACAAACCTTCACACGTGGTATTCAGAATATTTTTATGCGTAGCGAACGTATAGGGGCAAGCTGTCAGCTGCATTCAGAAATAAATGCCGGCTGTGCCTATTATATTATATTGCCATTACCCAATATGGGTAAACTTGTATCCTAAAATTCGTTCTAATTTTGTAGAAATGCTTAAAAAGATCGCTATTATTGAGGACAACAAGATTCTGCGGGAAGGTTATACCTATCTTATCAATACTTCCAATGCCCAGTATGAAGTAGTAGCAACTTTTGACAATGCCGAAGAGGCAATAATATACCTAAAGCAAAATCCTACTGACATTGTGCTTATGGATATAGACCTGAATGGCAAAATGAACGGTATAGAAGCTACTAAATACCTGAAGCGTAACATACCTGCCATTGAAATACTGATGATCACTGTCTGGGAAAGCAGCGCAAAGGTATTTGATGCACTCTGCGCCGGAGCCTCGGGTTATATTACCAAAAATGGATCGAGTGTAGAGATTATATCCTCTCTCGATCAGCTATGCAAGGGCGGAGCGCCAATGAGTGCTGCCATTGCCCGTATGGTTATTTCCTCGCTGCATAAAAACAACAATACACCACTTAACGAAACTGAAACCAAAACGCTCACATATTTATCCAACGGAAAAGGTTATAAAACCATAGCCAAAGAAATGAATATTAGTGTAGACAGTATAAAATATTATATCAAAAATATCTACGAAAAATTGCAGGTAAGCAATAAAGAGGATGCTATAGACAAGGCTCGGGAAAATCGCTGGATATAATACTTGTTGCCTTACCCATAATGGGTAAACAGATATAAGAAGAGATTGAATAGTTTTAGGGTTCAAATCAATCTTATCTATTTTTATGAAAAAACCCTTACTCATAATTTTCGCTTCACTCGTTTCGTGGTGCACAATGGCACAGATTAATGACTATGTGCCGCAAAATGGCTTGGTTTTATATTTGCCATTTAACAATTCCTACACTGATCTTTCACCAACCAATGTAGATGTAGATGTACATGGTGGTACATTTAGTAGTGACCAGTTTGGCAATCCAAATAGTGTCTATACCTGTACACAGGAACAAAACCTGGAAATTAGCACTGCCGACTATCCTGAACTGCAACCAGATGGTGATTTTTCTATAGCACTTTGGGTACACTACACCGGTGTATATTTAAGCTATGACAATATTCATTACCCAACCTTTGTAGAGTGTGGTACAGAGTATTTTCTAAGGTATTTTGAGTATCCTAACTCAAATGTAAAAGTACAAGGTGGTTATTTAACAAACGCAAATCAATATACCGGAGCTGAATATTTAATTAAGGATCAATTTGTTCTCAGCTATCCAGGCTGGACGCACGTAGTATATACTGTAAAAACCAATGGATCGCAGAAATTATTTATAAATGGTGTTTTACAGTCCACTGTACCCAGTGTCGGTACGATAAAAAATGTACTAAATTCTATGGTAAAAATTGGCGGAATAAAAAGCACCAATTTAAGCGAAAGAAAACGTTTTGCAGGTTCTTTTGACGATATAGCTATATACAATCGCGAATTGTCAACCGCTGAGGCACAACAGTTATACAACGGATATTTAGATAAATACAGAGGCAAAGAGGCTTATTTAACTTTTAACGGAGCAAGCAATGGAAATTATGTAGAAATAGCTACACCGCTGAATCTTAATTCCAACAGAGTTATAATTGAGGCTATGGTATATTTCCCAAGTGGAGGAGGTACCGAAGCCAACGATGGTATTATAGTATCAAGAGATGGTAATACCACTGCAGGTATTATAGTGAATAATTTAGTTGGCAATGGTGTACGTTTGGGTTATATGTGGAATGGAGCACATTATGATTGGGCTGGAGGTCCTACGGTAACTTTCGACGAATGGCATAGTATAAGACTTATTATTACCCCTACTACTGCTATACTTATGGCAAATAGCACATCGACCAGCAATGCTGTAGCTCATGCCCCGGAAGAGTTTGATGGAAAATTATTATTGGGTTACGATGGTTTCAGTACCGAGAGACGCTTCAAAGGCCGTATGGACGAAGTTAGAATCTGGAATAACCCAACAACAGACGATCTTAATCATGCCTTGGTTGGAAATAGACATAATTGCCCTTTTAGGGGAGAGTATTATCCTAGTCTTGTGGCTTATTATAACTTCAACGTAGGTGATGATATTGCCAATAACATTGTACCAACGACATTGAAAGATGTATTGGGTCTTAGAGATGGAACTCTCAAGCAATACAATATACCAACTTCTAATCCATGGTCATATGGCGGACCAGTAGTAAATATTGATATTGCTGTTACTACCGACCCTTTAACTCCGGGAGTTTTAACTGCAGTAGAAAAAAATGCAAGCAGCTATCAGTGGTTCAAAGTTGGTGAGATATTTCCCGAATACCAGGATGGAGCTACAAATCGCAGCTTTTCTGCTACAAGCGATGGTACATACTTTGTGCGTCTTACCAAACACTCCTGTGTATTGAATTCAGACTCAGTATTGTTTAATTCAACCGTTACTGCATTGGATGATCAGGCTCATTTGTCTGATATTCAGTTTTACCCAAATCCGAGCAAAGGTCTTGTTACCCTCACCAAAGATGTTGACGGAGTAAAAGTATATTCCACACAGGGACAACTTTTGCTACAGTCAAACGGAAAAGAAATAGACTTGAGAAATCTGAGTAAAGGAAGTTATATCCTTAAAATTGAAAACAAGCAAGTAACCAGCACGCACAAACTAATATTAGAATAGGCCTGCTTTATTTTTTAGTCTAAAAAAAGCGAAGGTGAATAGCCTTCGCTTTTTTATTTGATTCAGTATGGCTTTCAGAATCAGAATTTTTACAAACTACCTTTTCGATTCTGACTTTTTCTCTGATTTATCGCTTATTAAACTCCTTTACCAATTCAGCTACTTCAGCTAAAAAATTAGACTTCTCTTCAATAGCATTGCCTACTACCAGCACATCAGCACCTGCTTCCAGGCTGGCTCGGGCCTTTTCAACAGTATTGATGCCTCCACCAACAATAAGAGGTGTATCTATAGATGCTTTAACCTGCCGAATCATTTCTGCACTTATAGGTTTTAGAGCTCCACTGCCGCCATCCATATAGATAGCTTTCATACCGAGCATTTCACCGGCCATAGCGGTGCAAATAGCTACTGAAGGTTTGTCGAAAGGTATTGGGGTGGTATTGCTAATGTAAGAAACTGTGGTAGGTTTGCCACAATCAACCAGGATATAACCGGTAGATATAATTTCGAGTCCGGATTTTTTGAGTGCCGGAGCAGCTATAACATGTTGTCCAATCAGATATTCAGGATTTCTGCCAGAAATCAAAGAAAGCAAAAGTAAGGCATCAGCCTGGGGACTTATTTGCAAATTACTACCCGGAAAAATTACAACCGGTATATCGGATTGCGATTTTACTTTTTCAATCTGACGGGTAAAAGTATCATTGGTAAGTAGGCTGCCACCTACAAAAAAGTAATCAATTTTATTGGCTTTGCCCAGTTGAATAATCTGATCAGTGCCTACATCAGTAAGTTTATCAGGATCTAATAATACAGCGAAGCTTTTAAGCCCATTCTCTTTATTTTTTATCAGAGTTTTTAACAGGCTCATCTGGGGTTTTTATTAGCTTATTTTTATCTATTCCGGTTATCTCGCTTAACTTTTCACGTAATATGGTAATTGCCAAAAAAGCTAACTGCTCTTTGATATAACCCATAACCGGATTTTCTTTGACTTCCTTCTCTACAACTACTTGCGAAGGTATGCTCGCATCCGACATTGGCTTGACAAATTCAGGCGACTTTTCCTCATCCTTGTTCAGGTACTGGTACAATAGATAGGCCCCTACAGCAACTCCGCCTGCAACTAATGCATATTTTCCAACACGCTTAGCATCTTCGCTCAGATCGCCTAGTTCGTTGGTAAGGGCATTTTTGTACAAGTTGTTTTCCCTGCTAAGCGTCTTTTTCATGTCGGGCGAACCTACATGGTATTCAGGATCGTTCATAATAGTAATGCTTTATTTAGAAAAGATAGATCGAACACCTTTGCTAACCAGTTTGTGAATTGTGCCTTTGCTAACACTAAACACCAATACAAACAGCATCAGCAAATAAAAAGAGCCAAGAATCACAAACCCCAGAAAACCACTATTTAATACTTGGTTAAGAAAAAGTGCCAATGCAATATTTAAAAAGAAAAACGCCAAAACACCAAATATAGCCACACAGAAAAAGACAAGAATAACCGTAATAAGGGTTGTAAGTTTTTCCTGAACTTCAATTTTAAGAAGCTCAATTTTTGTCTCTACATATCCTTTCAGGTTATCAATGAGAGCATCCATCCCCAGAAGCTTAAAAAACTTTCCGTCCATGTAGTAATGTTGTGTTATAGAAATAGTAAAAATGCCAAACCGGAAATAATTGAATCAGCTGCTAAACACCTCAGGACTGCATTTTATAAATCATCATCAGCTGAATCTTCTTCTTTGTTTTTTACCTTGGCTTTTTCTTTTTTGTTATGTCTCAAAACTTTCGCCTTTACATAAAAGATAATTTCCTCGGCAATGTTTGTAATATAATCACCTACACGTTCCATTTTGCGAATTATAGAAAGGAAATATATAGCCTGCATTACCTTCTGAGGATCCTTTTCATTTAATACATATTCCTGAAAAATGATATTGGCCTGATTGTTTATCTCATCCAGAATTTCATCTTTGGCAAATACAGTTCTGGCAAGTTTCGTATTGTCTTTTTCGAAAGAATTGCTCAACACCTCCAGCATATCAAGCGTAACGGTAGTCATTTCTTCAAATCTGAACTTTTTGATAAGTTCTTTGTCAAATGGAGTTTCGGATTTTACAATATACTGAGCTATACCTTTGGCATTGTCGCCAATACGCTCCAGATCAGAAACCATTTTGAGAGAAGCTACCACAAAACGCAAATCAACGGCTACCGGATTAAATAAGGCCAGAATATGCTCGCATTTGCTGTCGATACGCAGCTCACATCCATTTACCCATTTCTCATTCTTTACTACCTCCTTGGACAAGTCTTTATCAAAAGTATATAAAGCCTGAATACACTTTTCAATCTGACCTTTGACCATATAGGTCATGTCAATTAACTCGGTTTTAAGCTCTCCAATTTCGGTTTCAATCAGATTCATCTGGGACTTATTTTGTTATAAAAAATGGCTACGATTCCTAAAATTCAATTTATACAGATTTGTTTGTAGAATCAACCAAACCTACCTGTAATATAATTTTGTGTTTTTTCTTTCTTTGGATTAGTAAACATGGTTCTGGTATCTTCAAACTCGATCAGATCACCCATATAAAAAAATGCGGTTTTATCACTGGTTCTGGATGCCTGCTGCATGTTGTGGGTTACAATCAGAATCGTGTATTTTTCTTTCAACTGGTAAATAAGTTCTTCAATTTTTACGGTCGAAATTGGATCGAGTGCCGAAGCAGGTTCATCCATCAAAAGTATTGACGGCTCAACAGCCAAGGCTCTTGCAATACATAGTCTTTGTTGTTGCCCGCCGGAAAGTGCCAGGGCCGATTTTTTTAATTTATCTTTAACCTCATTCCACAAGGCCGCCTGGTGCAGCGACTTTTCAACCTTCTCTTCAATTACTTTTTTATTCTTTTCGCCGTTTACTCTAAGTCCGAAAGCCACATTTTCAAATATGGTTTTAGGAAATGGATTTGGCTTCTGAAAAACCATACCTATAGTTTTACGAAGTTCATTTACATTTACAGAAGGTGAGTATATATCGAGGTTATCAATTTTGATTTCACCTTCAATTCTGGCATTGTCTATCAGGTCGTTCATACGGTTGAAACAACGCAGAAAAGTAGATTTGCCACACCCTGAAGGCCCAATAAGGGCAGTAACGGTTTGCTTTTTGATAGAAACTGATACGTTTTTGAGTACGTGATCAGGTCCATAATATACACTCAGGTCTTTTACTTCAATTTTCATAGTAAGTAGGTGGTTATACTACCACTTTATTTTCTTTTGTGCACGATAGCGGAAGAATACAGCAATACCATTCATAAGGAATGTAATAGAGAGCATAACAATAATAGCTGCGGCAGCATTTACTGCAAACTCTTCCTGTGGTCTGGAAATCCAGTTAAAAATCTGGATAGGCAGAACCGTAAATGAGTCCATTACTCCGGAAGCAGCAAAAGGAACATAAGACAATGCTCCAATAACAATAAGCGGTGCTGTTTCGCCAATAGCTCTGGAAATAGCCAGGATTGCTCCTGTAATAATACCTGAAACTGATGCAGGCAAAACCTGATACCAGATGGTCTGCCACTTTGTAGCTCCCAGCCCATAACTTGCTTCGCGAATAGTATAAGGAACAGACTTTAATGCTTCTCTGGTTGAAACTATAATAATTGGTAAAATAAGCAATGAAAGTGTTAATGCTCCTGTTAAAATACTTCCACCCAGTGATAAGGCTCTGGCAAAAAGCTCAAGCCCCAATAAACCGTAAATAATTGAAGGAACACCAGCCAGATTGGCAATATTAATTTCAACAAAATTGGCCAGTTTGTTTCTTTTGCCATATTCTTCCAAATAAAGACCGGCACCAACACCGACTGGAAAAGCAATAACTGCTGTAGAAACCATAATCCAGAGCGTACCGATCCAGGCAGTATAAATACCGGCTCGTTCGGCTTTTCTGGAAGGAAGATCCATTAGAAAATCCCAGTCTACCCGGGTTAAGCCCTTCATAAGCACATCGGCAAGCAGGACAAACAATATACCAATACCAAATAGGGTACAGGCTAAGCCAACATATTGAAAAATTTTGTCCTGAAGTTCGTACTTTCTAAAGTTTTTGAATCGTCGTAAACGCCTCCTGATCTTTTTCGCTTTCATTACTGATATACCTCCTGGTAGCGTTTTTTAAGGTAGAAGCTCAAGTTATTTAACAAGAACGTTATTACAAACAACATAATACCCACCGCAAATATGGTTCGGTACTCAATAGAGTTATGCGGCACATCGCCCATACTTACCTGAACTATGTAGGTAGTCATGGTTTCGATAGGAACTGTAGGATCAAAGGTAAGTCTTGGTTGCTGACCGGCTGCAATAGCGACAATCATGGTTTCGCCAATAGCACGGCTTATAGCCAGTATCACAGAAACAGAAATACCAGAAAAAGCCGCCGGAAAGATCACCTTCCAGGCAGTTTGGTATTTGGTACTTCCCAGTGCGTATGAACCTTCTCTTAGATTTTTCGGGACAGCATATAAGGCATCTTCGCTAAGGGATGAAACCAATGGGAGGATCATGATACCCATTACTATACCCGGAGAAATTGCGTTAAACCCAGCTAAGCCGGAACCAAAAATAGATTGCAAAAGGGGTGTAACAAATTCAAGAGCAAAAAAACCATATACTACTGTTGGTACAGCAGCCAGCACTTCAAGTGCCGGTTTTACATAATTACGAAAGGTAGGGTTTGCGTATTCGCTAAGATAAATAGCAATGGTAAGACCCAAAGGTACTGCTACAGCAACTGCTATAAGGGTTGTAAGAATGGTACCGGAAAGCAATGGCAGAATACCGAATCGCTTGTTGGAAAATAAGGGTGTCCACTCTGTATCGGTAAGGAAATCAATAATTGATACCTCACTAAAAAACCCAAAGGTCTGGATAAGCAAAACTCCGATTATTCCGGCAGTTGTAAATATGGTTACAAGTGCACAGAATAATAGGAGTTTTTCTATTATTTTTTCTTTAAGATTCATTCACTTCAAAAGAAGGGGCAAGTTAGGGAAATTATTTTAGAATATCTTCCATTTTGATGCCGACATTTGATTCTAATTCTGCAAAAGCTGACCCTGATTTTCCGTTTTTCAAACGATCAGAAAGCAGTTTGTAGTTTGATTCACCTAATGAAACATAACCTACATCTTTCACCAAATCAGCAGCATTATCAATATAAAACTGAACAAAAGACTTAACAGCAGGCTTAGCCACAGACTCTTTTAATACATATATAAATAATGGTCTGGACAACGGCTGATAAGTACCGTTCTTTACAGTTTCTTCAGAGGGCAAAATTGCACCTTTACCATTCGTATCGTTTTTGTCATCAACAGGTATTAACTTCAGTATATCTTTATTCTGCAAATAATATTCTAAACCAAAGAAACCAAGTGCCAATGGATCTGTACTAACGCCTTGTACAAGTACGTTATCGTCTTCACTTGCCGTATAATCTCCTCTGGAAGATTTTGCTTTCCCAACAATTGCCTCAGTAAAATAATCGAATGTACCGGAAGCAGTACCTGCACCAAAAAGATGTATTTCTTTATCAGGCCAACTTGCACGAATCTGATTCCATTTAGTGATTTTGCCCTGAGCCTCTGGAGACCAGATCATTTTTAGTTCCTCTACAGTCAAATAATCTACAAAAGTATTACCCGGGTTTACTACTACTGCCAAACCATCGAAAGCAACAGGCAATTCAATAAATTCGATTTTAGCTTCATTAAGCTGGGCAATTTCGTCTTTAGAGATTGGTCTGGAAGCATTCGCTACATCTATTTCTTTACGGATAAGTTTTTTAAAGCCACCACCTGTACCGGAAACACCTACAGTTACTTTTACTTTTGGGTTTTCGATATTAAACTCTTCAGCTACAGCTTCTGTAACAGGGTACACTGTGCTTGACCCATCAATAAGTACTTCGCCTTCTACAACACTAGTATTGGAATCGTTGGAATTTGTATTTTGATCGCCTCCTTTTGGAGAGCATGCGGCCATAAATGAAAGGGCCAAAAAGTAACAGATTTTCTTCATGAGAATAATTCGAAATTAATATAAGTATTTAAAATACGTCAAAAGTACATTATTTTTTGGCTTTGTTTCCAGGCCAACTATTAATAATTTATTTGTAATTGAACCCTAAGCAAGCTTCCTGTTTGATGGTTGTCAGACTTTTTGAAATCTTCGAATCTTCTGTCTGAAAACACATACATTGCAACCAGCTCTACGTTAGGTATTGGCTGCCACTCCATACCAAATTCCCACTCACTCACTTTGTATCTACGTGCATCCAACTCTTGTTTTTTACCACCATCGTACCAATGGTAGCGAGCAAAAGGAAAGAAGAACATATTTCCTGATTCATATTTATACATAGTCATTACATAACCACCATTAAGCTCTTTAGTATCTATTACTCCTAAAGAAGGCACAAATTGTGGACCACGACCAAAGTTTACTTCCGACTGAAAACCAAAAGGTTGAGGATAAACTACAAATGATGCCGCTACTCGTTGATCCAAATATTGTTCATCCGGATTCAGATCGGATGATACAGATGTAAGTACATATTGTCCGGTATATCCTTGTAAACTTGCTTCTATGATCTGACCATTTTTTAATTCAAATGGATAGGTAAACCTGGCTGCGACATGAAAATTATCATTTTCATCAGGTTTGTTCAACGTTTGCCCATTGTAGAAACCTAGTCCGATCATGCCATAATCTCCGCTACCTTTGAGTCTGGAGTTTTGTAATTTTTTAAATCGATCTCTTACTTTAGTAGGAGCATAGTAGAAGAAAACACCCAGATCACGCTCATTGGCAACGGCACTATTTAATCCGTCATTACGATCCAGAGGTAGTCTGTTTTGGCTTGATTGCAGATTTTCAAAACCAAAAGGTATTTTGCTAAGACCCGGTCTAACTCTAAAGGTTTTCTTTTTGTCGAAATAAATATCGGCGTACAAATCTCGAAGTTGAGCAAAATTTAACAAACCCGAAGCCGGTGAAGAGGCAAAATCCGGTTGTATATATATAGACACTCTTTCGTGTACATCACCACTTATCACAATTCGTGCCCGTCTGACAAATAGTTCTTCTATACCTCCCCATGACTTATCACACTGATCACACTTAAGGTCCGGATTGGTGTATAAGCCATTATAGCGAATTTGTGTGTATCCACGCAAACTTAATTTTTTATACCAGGGTTGCTCTTCTTTTATCTCTACTTTTACTTCAGGTGCAGCTACAATTGACGGTGTTGTAATTGAGTCTGAATTTTGTGCCAATACATTGCCAGCAAAAATTACCAGGACCATTAAATTTAAAACCCGCACTGCCATTCTTAAATTGGATTTCATTTTAACCTTATGTTTTTTTTATTTTTCTGCTGCAAAATTGTAAACATAAAGTTAAGGCAATGTTATTCCAATGTTAAGAAATTGTTAAGAATGTAAACAGTTTGTTAAGGCAAAAGATCTAGTATGCATCTTCAACGGCAATATTGGTGATTACAGCTTTTTTCAATTTCTTTTCTTCTTCTTTACGAAGCTTTTTAGTTTCTTCGTGGCTTTTCTTAACAAACTCTTTGGCAATATCAGAGGCTGCACTTTTGATGTTTTTAGATACCTTTTTGGTCATGTTTGGATTTATTTTATCCAATTCAAGAGCAATAGCATCTTTTAAAATCTTTTTCAGATTTGTAACTAATAATTTACGTTCTTCTTTATTTAACATAGTAGTGGTTATTTTAATATTGTTCTTCAAATTAACTTAGAACTAGCTTATATCCTATTCCTTTTACAGTATTGATATAGTCGTCGCCAATTTTTTCACGAATTTTTCTGATATGTACATCCACCGTTCTGGAAACTACATAGACATCGGTACCCCAAACTTTTCGCAGTAATTCCTCTCTATTGAATATTTTGTTCGGGTTCTGACAGAAGAAATACAATAGTTCAAATTCTTTACGAGCTAAAGCAATTCTCTGACTTCCTTTGTGTAAGCTGTAGCTTTCTTTATCAATTACCAGATCAAGTACTGCAATAGAGTTTGATCTTACTTCTTCTTTGGTACCGCGACTCAAAAACGACAGTATTCGACTAATCAGAGCTCTGGGCTTTACCGGTTTAACAACATAGTCGTCAGCACCGGCTTCAAATGCTGCTACTTCAGAGTATTCCTCAGACCTGGCTGTTAGAAATATAATGAAAGACTTTTTAAGATCTGCTATTTCTCTTAGCATTTTGCAGGTCATCACACCATCAATACCGGGCATCATTATATCCAATAGAATAACGTTAGGCAAAAAAACCTTAGCTTTTTCTATGGCTTCCATTCCACTATGGGCCACCTCAATATCAAAATGATGTATTTGCAAATTGTACTGCAAAAGCTCCGTAATGGAAACGTCGTCATCTACGATTAGTACTTTGGGCTTATGGTTCATAGCTATTTTAAGAAATGTTATTTCAGTACAAATGGTATTTTTAGACTTTTTTCTTGTCTGGCTACACTACCATTTTGCTTGGCAGGTGTCCAACGGGGCATACTCTCAATTACCCTTATAGCTTCCTCATCCATACCGTAGCCAGCTTTTTTTACCAGCTGAATATTGGTAATCGACCCGTCTTTGTTGATCACAAACTTGACAACCACAAAGTCGGATATTTGAGCTTTTTCAGCTTCTTTTGGATACTTAAGATTGGTGGTCAGGTATTTTTTAAATTCCTGAATACCTCCAGAAAACTCAGCACTTTGTTCTACCCAGGTATATACTTTATTGTCTTCCGGAGCAACAGCCGCAGGCTGAGCATCAGGAGTTGGTTTTCCGGGTGTTTCAATACCGGCTATACCATCTTTTGTATCCTTGCCGGGATTTACATCCTTTAGTTCCTCTGCTGTAGGTGGTGTATCTTCCTGTTTTACTTCCTCATCCGGTGCTACTTTGGGCGGCAGGAATTTAACAGAAGCAATCTGTGGAACTTCTATTTCTGGTTCTGGTGGTGGTGGAGGCGGAGTTTCTTGTACAGGCGGTATTTCCTGCAACTCTACTTCAACCATATGTACAGCTTTGGCAGCAACTACTGCTTTGAAATATTTGTTATAAAGCAATGGAGCTAAAAGCACAGTAGCAAAACCTGATAGTGAAATAGCAAGTGCTAATAGAATATGCTTTTTGTAAAGCTTACGAAGAAAATATCCTCCAAACTCACGGTTTCTATCTTCAAAAACCAATGAAGCAAAATTCTTTTCAAGTATCGAACTCATTTTGTGCCTCCCTTCAAGGTTTTTTCTAACATGGTATTGTCTTCGTCGGTAATGTCAACTATAGCATAGCGCTGGGTATTGGTTATATGCATTTCGTCCAGCATGTCAACCATATTTTTGTAGCGGGCTTTGGCATGAGCTTTTATAAGAACTACCAATCCGTCTACTTCTTTATTTTTTTGTAGTAGTACCTGACGTATGCCTTTGGACGAATAATCTGTAGCAATCAGATCCTGATTTTGCAGTCCCTGAAAGTAGAAAACCTTATCCCCTTCACCCAGAATAATGGTAAGGGCTTTGGATTCTTTGAGCGGTTGCTCCTGATTATCGTTGGTTTTGTCAGGCATATTGACCTGCATAGCCTGCGGCTTGCCGAAGGTTGTAGTCAGCATAAAGAAGGTAATCAGCAAGAAAGCCAGATCAACCATGGGTGTCATATCCACTTTGGTTGAAGCTTTTTTGCGTTTACCTCCGTCTGAGGTGTTTATTTCTGCCATTTTTTTGTTTCATTTATTCAACCGAAAGCCTACATTTCGAGTGTAGTCACCAGATTGAATTTGTTGATATTTTGTTCCTGTAGTATGGCAATCACGCGCTCAACTACTTTATAATCTGTATCTTTATCGCCTTTGATGGCTATTTTGCCGGATGGATTGTTGGCAATGGCCAGACTTATCCAGTCTTTCAGTTCATTGGCTGAAGAATCTACCGGCACACCGGGCATTTGCAAGTTGGAGCGTTGTTCGGCACTAAGTGCAAGTATCGATTTGAGACTTGCCAGTGGTGTTCCAAAAGCTTCAATCTGAGCAAATTGCTGCTGTTCTTCTGCAGAAAATTTGATTTGGTATTTGTCACTCATACCTTGTAGCATAGCAAGTCTGGTAGCTGGTTCATCAACTCCAAAGTATACTGTACCATTTTTTTCTACCGAAACAGTAAACAAGTCGCTTTCGGGCATTTTGACTTCTGAAACTGAAGAAGGAATGTCAACTACGGCTGTTTCATTAGGCTTAAACTTAGTAGAAAGCATAAAGAAGGTAAGCAACAGAAAAGCCATATCGCACATGGCAGTCATATCTAAGGATATGTTCTGCCTAGGTATTTTTAGTTTAGGCATAATCTGTAGATCCTTAGTTTGCTACAAATTCCATCATCTGCTTTCTGCCTGCAGACTTGTCCTGATAACTAGCGTTGAAGTGAGACACTATGCTAAAGCCCATTTCATCTATACCATAAGTAAGCGTATCGATTTTGCTGGTAAAGTAGTTGTAAGCAACAATGGCTAAAGCAGAAGAAGCAATACCAAGAGCGGTGTTAATTAAAGCTTCAGAAATACCGTTTGCAAGGGCAACAGCATCAGGCGAACCTGCAGTAGCTAGCGCAGCAAAAGCTTTGATCATACCTATTACAGTACCTAATAAACCAATAAGTGTAGCAACTGAAGCAAGTGTAGCTATAATGGTAAGGTTCTTTTCCAGAATTGGCATTTCAAGAGCAGTAGCTTCTTCCAATTCTTTTTGGATAAAGGCAGCTTTTTGTTCTTTATTCGTGTTTGAGTCTTTTAGTTGCTCCTGGTATTTGTGTATTACAGAGTAAACAACATTGCCTACAGAACCTTGTTGCTTTCTGCATCTTTCCATAGCCGCCGGCATATCGTTAGCTACCAATATATTTTTGATGTCTCTAAGAAACTTATCTATACCACCTTTGCCATAAGCTTTGTTGATGGTAAGAAATCTTTCAATAGAAAAGGTAATAACCATTACAAAACAAGACATAAGGAAAGGCACGATAATACCACCTTTATATACAGTACCTAAATAGTTTAGCGGATGACCTTGTACAGGATCGCCACCTTCGAAGTTGGAAGTGTTACCCAATACAAAGAAGAATAGAAGCAGACAAGCGGCGATGATAACCGGAATGGCAATCACGGCAAATAGTGAAGTAAATTTGTTGGACCTTTCAATTTGATTTTTCATTGAAGTAGTTTTTTATTAGTTTCTGATGCAAAGGACGCCTTCTAGTTTTGCCTGAACGTTATGCCATTGTTAAATAATTGTTAACAATGGAAAAGTGAGAAGATAGAAGTTTGGAGATGAGAAATGGGAATACAAAAGCACAATGAAAAATAACCTTAAACAAAAAAACCCTGCCAAAAGGCAAGGTTTAGAACAAAAAAATGAAACTACTACAAAAAATTGATTCAATAATTTAACGCTGGTTGGTCATTACATTTTCGAAAACTTTATACCTTGAACCTTCCGGAAAGACCCATCTATTGCTGTGTTTGTCATATACCACATCCTGATTAGGCCATTCTATATAGGACATATTACCTTGATATTCCTTAAGTTCTCTAGAAACCATAGATCGGAATAGTTCAGAAGATTTATATTCAACCTCCTCAGCAAGAAGTACAGGTGTTACAAATTCTATATCCATAGAGGTAATAGAATCATTATTCATGGTAAAGATTCCTCCTACCCCTCTTTTAACAGCTTTCTCGCTGCTACTTTCATCCTTTACTATCAGAAAGTAATTAAGTGAGTCTTCGCGATAAAAACGAAGGAATTTGTAATTAATCCTTTCAGTAAGGTCTTTGTAATAGGCTTTATTCTCAGCACTAAATCTGTCTGTATAGGAAAAATGCTTAGGTTTCTTTTCAGTATAGGCTGCAATCTTTACAGCCAGGGCTTGTTGTTGCTCGGAATTTAGATATTTGACAGGGTCGTAATTGCTGCAGGAACATACTATAAGAGCAATAGCAAGCAAACAAATAAATGGGTTAGCAAAGAAAGTTTTCATGCCTGACTAAAATATTGGTTGAAGAAAGAAAAGAAAAATACCCGGTTTTAAGGCCGGGTATTAGTATATATAAACTAATAAATTAGTACGCTTTGTTGATTGGGTCAAACTCAATCCAACCGTTAGTCCAGTTCCAGTTAGGAGTACCAGCAAATGCACCTGCAGTATTGTAAGTAGCAGTTACAGCAGAAACATTCGGGTTAGAAAGGTTTTTCCAATCGCTACCAGTAAATACTGTTGTCATATCGGCAACTTCAACAATGTCAGCAGAAGCAGGAACAGTACCTTTGGTAAAAGTAGAAGTAGAAGCATCTTTATTTTTAGCTATTACCACGTTATCAAGGTTTACATTGTCACCGGCAACATCAAAGTTTACACCGATTGGCCAGCCAGCTATGATTGAGTTTTTGATAACGATGTTAGAACCTCTTCTAAGGTGACCACCATGTTGGTAGTTAGCAGAAATTTCTTTTGATTTTGTAGCATAAGGACCAACAACAGTGATGTGATCGAATGTTGGTGCACTAATAGGTGCAAGAGTTGCTGTGTTTTTGTTGTTATCAGCTTCGAAACCGTTAGATCCTGAAACGTCTGCAACACTTGGATGTCTAACTACAACACCATAATCTACAGAACCTCTGTAACCCATGTCAGTATCAAAGTCATCATCAACGGTGTTGTAAGCTACAAGGTAAGAAGCTGAAACAGTTCCACCGAACCACTCATAAGCATCGTCACCAGCATAAGAAACCTGGATATGGTCAATTGTAGTACCACTACCTACAGAACCCATAGTTAAAGAGTTCAATTCGTTATCAGGAGAAAGAGCGATACCTGCAAACTCGATTCTTACATATTGCATGATACCAGAGTTGTCAGCATCATTATCACCACCATGCGAAGCGTTGCTTGTACCTGCACTAATACCTTCAATAGATTGGTTAAGACCAAGGTTGTTTTTTGCTTTACCCAAAATAACTACACCAGCCCAGTCACCAGTAGCTCTGAAACCAGCAGGTGCGTTAGATGTAAAAATAATCGGTTTGTTAGGCTCACCTTTAGCTTCGATAGAAGAACCTTGAGTGATAACCAAAGCACCTTTAGTTAATTTTTCACCATAAACTACTGTACCGGCAGGTATAGAAAGTTTTGCACCATTGGTTACATATACAATACCAGAAAGCAAATATTTTTTTGACGCATCCAATTTCATATCTGAGTTGATTTCGCCTTTAAGCGTAACCATATCATTGGTTGGTTCAACTATTGGATCTTTTCCGTCGTCATCTTTTTTACAAGCTACCATGCCTAGTATTGAAGCGGCAAGTAATAATGTAGTAAATTTTTTCATTAGTTAAATAAGTTTGTTTTAATGTGTTGCAAATCTAATGTGGCTATGTTAACTGGCTGTTAACAGTGTATTAGCTTTTGGTTAATCTTACCACTTATAAGCAAAGCCCAGGGTTACATACTGACCTCTTCTATATTCTCTCCAAGGCTCGTCAATACTGGTAATATTGCCATTGTTGTCTGTATCCTGGTACCAGCGATATTTGGCATTTAATATGTCATTGATACCAAAGGTTGCACGAAGTTTCTCTGAAAGCGTCCAGTTTACAGTCAAGTCCAATGCATTTCTTGGCAATTCGTATATAGTATTGTTCTGATTGTCACCTACCACAGCTATTCGGCGACCAAAAATGTTGTACAGTATAGAAACTGAAACATTCTCTTTTTCAGTAGTATAGTAAATTCCTGTATTTAGGGTATAAGGAGACTGACCTTGCAATGCTCTTCTTTGTATCTGGTTTTTGGCGTTTTCGCCAAGGTTTATTTCACTCTTAATTAAGGCACCGTTAAAAATCAAACTCAGGTTATTAATAAATTTGTTGCTGCTTAGGTTTTGTAACGATTTTCTAATTTCAATCTCTGCCCCATAATTGTATGCAGATTCTGCATTAACAAAGGTAAAGACCGGATTCTGCCCACCACTTATTACTGATTCGATAGGGTTGAAGAATTTCTTGTAGAAAACACCAAAGGCTATAAATTCTGAGGCTGAAGGATAGAATTCATATCTGGAATCCAGGTTATGAATATTGGCCATAACCAGGTCGGGATTACCAACTACGTCCCAGTTATTATAGAAGTCATAATATGCAAATGGAGCAATTTCGCGGAAATATGGCCTATTGACCGATTTGCTATAATTAAATCTTACTTTGCTGTTTTTGCCTGTAGTATAAGCCAAATTGAGTATTGGCAAAGGCGAAATATAGGTAGTATCAACCGAAATTAGCTCTGTTGGTGATTTCTGAGAATTAAGTTGTTGGTTAAATGCCTCTACCCGAATTCCAACATTTACATTCAACTTACCCAAAGGCATGGTAAATGAGGCAAAACCTGCACCCAGTTTATTATTGGCATCATAGCTGTCTACAAAGTTTGTACCTTCATCCACTATAAGTCCGCCATTTCCATTTACATTTTGCTTAGTAAATAATTCGTCAATAGGCAGATAGGTCAGGTTTTCGTCGAAATTCAAACCTCTTTTGTAACTAAACCAACGTGCGGCAAAATCTCTATATTTATATTCGGTATATATACCATAATTCAATTCATAGTTCACCGAGTCATTTTTAGCAAATTTGGTTACCAGTTCAGTACCTAAGCTATATGTATTTTCGCTTAGGTCAGAGTAGAACCTAGCAGCATCATTGGTGGTTGCCGAACCCGGTATTACAACCTGATAAGGACCATCAGTACCGGCTGTTCGCTGAGTTCTGGCCCTGCGGTAGTCCGGCTCATTACGTCTTATATTAGAGTATCCCAATACCCAATTCAGGTCTGTTTCTTTGTTTCCCAGTTTAATATCATGATCGCCACTAAACTGACCTGAATACAACCCTCTTTCGGTATAGTGCATGGCATAATTTCGCACATCAAAACGTGGGTCTTCTACAGGACCGGTAACTCCGGTACGAAGTACAAACTCATCTTCACCCGTCTGGTTATAGAGGTTTTTAAATTCTAAAATATGCTTTCCACTTAACTGAAAACGCCAGTTACTTATGGCAGAAATAGCAGTTTTCTGTACATATCTTTCATCTACATATTTAAACTGGCGCTGGCTTTTGCCACTATCAGCTATAAAAGCATCATAACCATAGAAGTCCGATTTGGTATATACATTCGAGTTGGAATAGCTCAAAGAAGTAAGTGTAGAAACCTTGATAAGACCTGAATCCCATTTTTTGCCCAAATCCAATGAAAGCCCAAAATCAGGATTTGCCTTTAAGGTTCTATACGACCATGAATCAGGCCATGATTTGGCAATATCACCCAACAAAACTGGATCAAAAATTTTGCCTCTGAAAATGTCTTTAGGAAAGGCACTAGGCAAACTTCTGCTTCCATCATCAAATCCTAACCAATCGGTGCTGCTCGATTGTGATTTGAGAAAAGTATTAAACGTGGTTCCATTTCTAAATCCGCCGGTTAAACCCACATTGATAAAATTTTCAGGAACAACCGATCTGGTATATAGCTTTATAGAGGCTCCTGCATAGTCGGCAGGCAAATTAGCCGCTCCGGATTTGTATACCATCAAACGGTCTATAAGTCTGGTTGGAATTACATCCATGGAAAAAGCCCTGCTATCGGGCTCGGTACTTGGCGCCAAAACTCCGTTTAGCAAAACGTTATTATATCTTTGCGATAAACCCCTAACCATAATAAACCTGTCGTTTACTACAGTAGCTCCCGGTATTCTGCGGATTACATCTACCGCCGATTTATCCTGCGATTTGGTCATTTGTTCGGCAGAAACTGCCGTAACAACCTCTTTGCTTTCCTTAACCTCTTCAATTACCGCTTCGGAGGTACCGGTTATTTTGGTTCCCACTACTACAATATCCAGGTCCATCAGATCCGAACCTTGCTTTTTAATCGTTCTGTTTAGCTCCAGAACCTGACCGACAGCTACAACAATTTGCTTTGCTGTATCGGCACTATAGCCAATTACATTAAAATACACATCGTACTTTCCGGCAGGTATATTGGGTATGTAGTAGTTTCCTTCCCAATCCGTAACACCACCTATGTTAAGTTGTGGTAGTACAATATTTACATCCATTACAGCCTCTCCGCCATCATCCAATATAGTACCTCTCAAACCTCCGTTTTGAGCAAATAACGTTTGAGTTGATATACAGGTCAGGAACAAAAAGAGACCAACGATTTGTAGCAATTTCAAATTCACGTTCAGATAAATTTTGTGGTTTCATTAATTACCGACAAAAGTATCTGCGACGGGTTAACTGAATATTAATCCAATGTTAAGTCTTTGTTAACAAAACCTCGAAACACCGCTTTTTTATAACATGAATTGCATTTTTTGCATTTTAAGAGGAGATAGTTAAAACTTTACAACAACTTCCGGATTTATTGAGAAAAGGATTGCCTTTTTCGAAATCAATACATTTTCTTTGTATCAATATTGTAGATTATGGAAGAACTAAATTTTTATATAAAAAAATTACAAGACCTTGAATACAGGGGCGAATGGAAAGAACAGTTTAGGCATAACTATGAGAAAATATATGACTTTATAGACCAGTCTACCTTTTTAAAAAGAGGGATATACCTCAAAGAACTGGAAAGATTGAAGTCTAACCTCTTGGATATGCCATACATAGCCAGCGACGAGGATAAATTACATTTTAGAAGAATCCAGAAAAACATCATTGACCAGGTGTATAAAGTGATGGAAGAAAACAAAAAAATCTTCCTGGTTTATGGTTCTGACACTGGTATGGCAGACAAAGTATCTACCTTTTTGGGCAGGCTAAAGCTTGATTTTGACCTGATCGAAAAGCAAGACGAAATACTCAGTGTTAAAAAATTTATCAAAAAAGCAGAAAAATGTGACTATGCCATTGTGTTGCTAGCCACTGAAGAAATGGTTTTTTCTGAAATTACTTCCGGCAAGTGGCGCGTAAGTCAGAATGTATTATTGGAATTGGGTTTTCTTCTTTCCCATGTTGGCAAAAAAAATATTTTGCTTCTACATCCTCATGACAAGGAAATTGAATTGCCTTACAAACTGGATAATTTGCAACTGCATACATATAACCCTGAGGGTAACTGGCGAGCGACTATAGTAGAAGCTCTAAAAAATGCTGGTATATATCTGGATAATAACATAGTAGAAAGTCTAACTGTAGCCTAAATCATGCTTTAGGAATACCCATTTATAAAAATTTATTGAATTAATTGTATATAGAAAAACATAAACTCAAAAACCATAAAATACTATATTACAAATAGATACAATGCGCATTATTAAGAATATTTAAGTTCATCCTCTAGCTTTCAGACATTTAAGCACACAATTTATTAACATAATCCTACTCTATGTGGTTATTACAATATTATTTAGAAACCCTCATAGATTATGGCAACAAATAAAACAGATAAGAAAAAAAGTACGGAGAAGCCAGCTGCATCCAAAAAACCAGCTGCAAAACCTAAAGCTTCTGCAAAAAGTAAACCTGCTGAAGCTAAAGCATCTGAGGTTAAATCTACAGTAAAAGCAGCTGTAAAGTCCGCTAAAACTACCCCAAAGGCTAAATCGGATACTTCCAAAACTTCGAAAGCCCCGGTATCCAAAAACAAAGCTAAAGCTTCAGTAAAGAACAAGCTGAACCTAAATACCAAACCTGTAAGCAAAGCATCAACAAAAGTTGCAGGTAAAAGTGCTAAGCCTGCAAAAGCTATAAGCAAATCAAAGCCTGCATCAACTTCGAAAAAAACATCATTGGTAGCTAAAGCCAAAAAGATGGTCAAAAAAGCTACTGCGCAAGTACCTAGCCTGAAAGAAGCAGGTAAAACAATAAAAAGTGCTGCCAAAAAAATTACAGAAACCAATAGAAAGCCTGTGTCAGGGAAAGATAAAAAACTCAGCATGTCTGAAATGAAAGACAAGTCAAAAACGGATCTTCTCAAATACGCCAGAAAAGCAAAAATTGAAGGCCGAAGCAAGATGAACAAGGAAGAACTTATGAAAGCTTTATCTAAATAGTCAGAAGCCCTCAATCTTGGGGGTTTCTTTTTTAACTGAATTCTTTTCCCAGATCAAAAATATCAGTTACTGAATAAACAAAAGCTAAATTGATTAAGATTAATCGATTGGCTTCCAGATTCTATTGCGTAAATAGGAAGTTTTTACTTATTCATCCTCACGTTCAACTTCACTCTCCAGTTTAAGCACTTCATTTCCATTATCAGTTTTTATATACAGGGCTTTGTTTTCTTTATTTCCATATCTGGTAATCAAGGAACCACTAATATTCTTAGAAACCTTATTATGAAAACTGGCTTCTACTTTACCTCTGCCAAATGATGTTCCAAATCGCCATTTTACCCGAGTACCCTTTCTTATTACCATACAAGTTTTTCTTAGAATAACCCAGTTTGTTTTATAAAGTTTTACCAGCAATATGTAATACCATATAGAGCCCGGTGCTTATAAAAAAATGAAGTAAATTTTATAACTAAATCAAACAGAACCAGGTTACTAAATTATCTAACATGTATCACAGAAAGGAAAGAGGGGAATGGAGAAATACATAAACTACCGCATTAAAGAAACTACCTGGGAGCCAAAAAAATTTGTTTGCATCCGCAAAACAGTCCCATTGCAAAAGGTAGGCGATTTTATAGAAGACAATTGCAGTAAATTACTTAAGAGTTTACAAAACCAGGGTCTTTGTGCCAACGGAGTGCCATTTTCAATCACGCACTCCATTGATTATATAAACAATACAGCCGACATAGCTGCAGCAGTTATATGCAGCGAGGCTGAACTAAGGCAAACTGATTATGAAATTTTTACCATACAGGGCAAAATAATCTCAACTACCCATACCGGGTATTTTGAAGATATTAAACCTGCATATTATGCCCTGGATAGGTTCTTACAAAGTAAGAATTATCAAAAGGCTCTTTATTTAGAAGAACATCTGGGCAATCCAAAACTGGAACCTAATCTAAATAACTGGGTAACTAACCTGTATTGTGTGGTAGATGCAATTCAAGCTGCTTAAAACTAAACAAAGCAGTATAGGGCGACAAACGGTAAACTATGCAAGATCACCAATTTAGTTAATTGAATAGTAGCCAAATTGGTGATTTTTGATGATACATTTTTACAAATTCAAAAATCTATCCTCTCCAAATAGAAAATCAAACTTTTGAATAATTCGTCTATAGTCCTATAATTTTAAGTATCAATTTTGAGGTTTATATTTTCCTCTCAAACCTATCAGCAACAAGTGAGAAATATTGCTTAATACGGGCTCAAAATCTATTTATGAATATAAGGGTTTTGACAATCCGCACTAACTGTCATCAAATTCATCTCACAAACTAAATCTACAATAGTACTTTTTTGGTAAGGTCTTTGCCCAATTCCGTACCTTTATAATAATTTAGACAATAGTTGTAGAAACAGTTATTTTCCCCGTATTACTTTACTAATGAAAATAAAACATATCATAATCATCACCTTAATCTTTGGAATAACAGCATTAGTTACCTACAGAATCCAAAAAAACAAAAGCCTGGATGAAAAGTCCGGAGTTTCCAACAATACCGGACCCAAGAAGGCACTTCGAGTAGAAGGTATTATTATCCAACATCAACCTTTTGCCAGCGATTTATCAGTTACCGGTACTCTCGAAGCCAACGAACAGGTAGAAATTCGAAGCCAGCTTTCGGGCATAATAACCGAATTATATTTTCAGGAAGGAACTCTTGTAAAGGAAGGACAAAATCTGATCAAATTAGACGATTCCGAAATTAGAGCTCAGTTAAGTCAGGCTAAAACCAGACAAAACTTGTCAGAGCAGAATGCTCGCAGAGCTGCACTACTGTTAAAACAACAAAGTATAAGTCAGGAAGAATTTGAAATAGCACAAGCCGATCTGCAATCGCTAAAAGCTCAAACCAACCTTATTGAGGCACAATTAGCCAAAACGACCATCAAAGCGCCTTTCTCAGGAAAAATTGGCTTGCGATCAATTTCAAAAGGTGCCTATATTACCCCTCAAACACTTATTGCAAATCTGGTAAATACCAATCCTATCAAACTTTCCTTCTTTGTTCCTGAAAAATACTACCACAAAATACAGGAAGGAACGGAACTCAATTTCACAATTTCGGGTTCTCAAAAGGCATATACCGCCAAAATATATGCATTGGAACCTGCGGTAAATGCCAATACCCGAACAATTCAAATAAAAGCAAAAGCAGACAATACCAATGAAGAACTTATACCGGGTACATTTGCCGGTGTTGAGTTGCCGGTTGATAAAATCGACAATGCGATTCTGGCACCAACCCAGTCTATAATTCCGGTGCAAAATGGCAAAAAAGTATATATCAACAAAGGAGGAAAAGCCACAGAAGTACTAATAGAAACCTCTGTGCGTACCAACAAAGATGTATTGGTAACAAGCGGATTACAGGTAGGCGATACCCTTTTGGTATCCGGTATTATGAGTCTTAAACAAGGTGCGCCTGTAAATGTGCAACTTGTAAATAGCAAAAAATAAACAGCAGCATGAGTTTATCAACTTTTAGTATAAAAAAGCCCGTATTTACCATTGTTATTAATCTGCTCCTAATCGTTTTTGGTGCTATTGGATATACCTATCTGGGCGTGAGAGAATATCCTTCCATAGACCCTGCTATTATTACTGTACGCACTAATTATTCTGGTGCCAATTCAGATATTATTGAATCACAAATTACCGAACCTTTAGAGAAATCCATCAATTCCATTGATGGTATACGTACCATTTCATCCACCAGCAACCAGGGTTCAAGCAATATAACTGTAGAGTTTAACCTGAATAAAAACCTGGAAGAAGCAGCCAATGATGTGCGCGACAAAGTATCGCAAGCATTACGTAACCTGCCACAGGATATAGATGCTCCGCCGGTTGTTTCCAAAGCAGATGCCGACTCAGACCCAATTATCATACTTACAGTAAGAAGTACCACGCGCAATATCCTGGAACTTAGTGATTATGCAGAAAATGCCATAGCACAAAGACTTCAAACCCTACCGGGAGTGAGTGGAGTAAATATTTACGGTCAGAAAAAATACGCCATGCGTTTGTGGATAGATCCGCTAAAACTTTCCTCTTATGGACTTAGTGTTTCTGACGTAAAAAATGCATTAAGTCGTGAAAATGTAGAGCTACCATCCGGGAAAGTAACAGGAGCAAATACCGAATTGGGTATTAAAACCTTGGGAAATCTGGCTAATGTTGATCAGTTTAACAACCTGGTTATCAAATCTGATGGCAACCAAATAGTTCACTTTAGCGATATAGGTACAGCAGTTTTAGGTCCGGAAATACTGGAAACCAAAATGGAAGAATCCGGCAATCTGCCTATGTTGGGCCTAGCCATTGTACCACAACCGGGTACCAACTATTTGCAAATTGCCGAAGCATTTTATGCTAAACTGGACCAACTACAGAAAGAACTGCCTGAAGATATACTAATGGAAGTTTCTGTAGACAATACCTTATTTATCAAACAATCAGTAACCGAAGTAGCCGAAACCATACTTATTGCGCTTATTCTGGTTATCATTATCATTTACCTGTTTTTCAGAGACTGGAGTATAGCATTCAGACCACTTATAGATATACCGGTATCGCTTATAGCTACCTTTTTTATTATGTATCTGTTTGGTTTCTCTATCAATGTACTTACACTGCTAGCCATAGTTCTAGCCACTGGTTTGGTGGTAGACGACGGAATAGTAGTTACCGAAAATATCTTCAAAAAGGTAGAAGAGGGCATGTCGCCATTGGAAGCAGCTATCAAAGGTTCCAACGAAATTCTTATACCTGTACTTTCTATTTCAATTACCCTGGCTGCGGTGTTTTTGCCTGTTATATTTCTTGAAGGATTTGTGGGTCAACTTTTCCGCGAATTTGGAGTGGTAATAGCCTCGGCTGTGCTTATTTCGGCATTTGTATCGCTTACACTTACACCTATGCTTAATGCCTATCTGATGAAGGGCGGAACGCATAAAAAAACAAGATTCTATAATTACACTGAACCATTCTTTGTGGGCTTAAACCAGGGTTATGCACAAAATCTGGCTGCTTTTCTAAAACGCAAATGGTTAAGTTACCCTATAATAGCAGCTACTTTAGGGTTAAGTGCCTTTTTCTTTGTTATTCTAAAAAAAGAAACAGCACCTTACGACGACAGGAGTTCCTTACGTGTAAACATAACCACTCCGGAAGGTTCCTCTTATGAATTTACAGAGCGATTTATGGAAGAACTTAGTCAGGTTGTAAATGACTCTATACCTGAAAAAAGAATCAATCTGGTCATTACTTCCCCTGGATTTGGAAGTGCCTCTATTAATAGTGGCCGTATGGTCATGGCTTTAAAACAACCAACAGAACGTACCAAAAGCCAAAGTGAAGTAGCTGCCAAATTTACTTCGCTAAGCAAAAAATTTCCCGATGCCAAGGTATTGGTAACCGAACAACCAACTATAGCCGTCAACAAAAGGGGGGGACTGCCTATACAATACATTATTAAAGCGCCAAACTTTTCCCAGTTGGAAGAAAAAGTGCCGCTATTTATGGATGCGGTTGCGGCCGACCCAACATTTTCGGTAGCCGATGTAAACCTCAAATTCAACAAGCCGGAACTAAACATAAGCATAGACCGCGAAAAAGCTCAAAGCCTTAATGTGTCTATACTCGATATTGCACAAACGCTGCAAATGTCCTTGAGTGGTCAGCGATTCAGCTATTTTATGATGAATGGAAAACAGTATCAGGTAATCGCTCAGTTTGACCAAAAATACCGCGATGCGCCACTTGATTTGACTTCGATGTTTGTTAAAAACAACCAAGGTGAACTAGTACAATTGGACAATCTGGTAAACATAACCGAACGCAGCAGTCCGCCTCAATTGTACCATACTAACCGATACCTTTCAGCAACAGTATCTGCCGGACTTGCTCCGGGCAAAAGTATTGAAGATGGGATAAAGGCGATGGATGCAATAGCTAAAAAAACCCTGGACGATAGTTTTTCTACTGACCTATCTGGCGAAGCCCGCGATTATGTAGAAAGTGGTTCTAATACACTCTTTGCCTTTGCTCTGGCTTTGTTGCTTATTTACCTAATCTTGGCAGCTCAGTTTGAGAGTTTCAAAGATCCGCTAATTATACTTATTACAGTACCATTAGCACTATCGGGTGCTTTGGCTTCGCTTTGGCTGTTTGGACAAACCTGGAATATTTTCAGTCAGATTGGAGCCATCATGCTTATTGGGCTGGTTACCAAAAACGGAATTTTAATAGTAGAATTTGCCAACCAACTAAAAGAAGATGGCAAAACTAAAATGCAAGCCATATTAGAAGCTTCAGAGGCAAGACTAAGACCGATACTAATGACCAGTTTGGCCATTATACTCGGCGCATTGCCTATTGCACTCGCTATGGGTGCCGCAGCAAAAAGCCGTATGGGTATGGGTATAGTAATAGTTGGAGGTACAGCCTTTTCGCTTATTCTAACCCTATTTGTAATACCGGGTATCTATGCCATGTGGTCTAAAGAAACGCACAAAAAACCAATAGAAACTGTTGAAACCCAATTAGAAGTAAATACAGAAAAATCCTCAGTCCTTTAACCATTATGTCTTTAACATTCAACTTTTTACTGAGCATCTTGCTGGTATTGTCATTTAGTCAATTTGGAAAAGCTCAGCAAGTACTATCGCTGGAAGAAGCAGTAAGTATTGCTCTGCAAAACAATTACGATATACGTTTGCAAAACCAGCAAATGGCTATTTCAGAAAATAATGTAAGCCTGGGAAATGCCGGACTTCTGCCCAATGCCAATGCTACTTTTACGAAGAATGGCAGTATTCTGGATAGCAGACAGGTACGTGCTGATGGTACTATACAAGAAAGAACCGGAGCCAGAAACAGCAATCTAAATTATGGTGTAGGTCTTAACTGGACGGTATTTGATGGTTTTGGTATGTTTGCCAGATACGAGCAGTTAATGGAACTGGAGAAACTGGGCGAGCAACAACTACAGCAGGTTATACTTACCAAAATTTCGGATGTAATCACTTCCTACTATCAATTGGCATTGCAACAGCAATATTTGCAAACCTTAGATTCTACATTAGATGTTTCCCGCTACAGATTAAAAACTGCCCAAAACCGATATGAAATTGGCAAGGCCGCTGGATTGGAAGTTCTAAACACAAAAGTCGATTTTAATACAGATACCACCAGTTACCTTCGCCAAATCGAATTATTTAAAAACTCCAAAATTGAGTTTAACCAGTTATTGGCCCGGGATATAAATCTCGATTTTAGGGTAAATGACTCCATTCCCATCAACTTTTCATTAGACTATGACCACTTGCAGGATCAGGCTCAAATGCATAACCCAAGCTTGAAGGCAGCCTTGGTAAGCAGACGTATTTCAGAACTTGCCAAAACTCAGACCAGAGCTTCTCGATACCCAATTGTAAGCTTAAATACCGGATACAACTTTACCAATTCTAAAACGGCATTGGGATTTGCCACTCAAACCAGTGGCAAAGGTTTAACATACGGAGTTACTGCATCAGTTAATATTTTTAATGGTTTTAACCAAAACCGTTTAGAACAAAATGCAGAGCTACTTGTAAAATCCGCCAATCTGGAGGTAGAAAAACAAGAATTGACTATACGCACCCAACTGGCCAAATCTTACCAAACATACCTTACCAATTTGGCTTTGGTAAAACTGGAAACCGAAAACCAGCAAATAGCCAAACAAAACCTGGATGCGACACTCAACAAATTCAAAATTGGCAGTGTTTCACAACTTGAAATTCGCCAGGCTCAGCAAAATTACTTAAATGCCATGCTGCGTTTTACCAATGCTCAATTCGAGACCAAAGTTGCAGAAATGAACCTGTTGGAACTGGCCGGGGAAATAAAGATAGATTAGGAATTATTGGTCTTCGTTCTTTTCCCCAGAGTCGCCGTCCTTTAAAGGACGGCGACTCTGGGTTTAATCAAGTTCAATTATATGATTATTTATCTAGGTATCTTCTTGCATTTGTTCATGAAAACGAATGTATTGATCCAACCCGTCAAACCAATTCAAAACATAGTTTCTATTTAATTTCGTCTCTTTACTATGCATATGACTTTGGTAGCTGGAATAAGGATATTTCCTAAAGTCATCCACAAATCCATGTTTTTGAGGATTGAAATGGATATAGTGAATCAGTCGTGTAAAATAAGAATCTGACTCAATCGGAATTCGTCTGAAAGGCTCTTCAAAGAGTCCGCCCGTTCTGTCATAACACTTGTTTATAGACAAAGAATAACTTTTAAAAAAAGTTCCAAATGCATTACTCAGTATATAGCTGCAACTTTTTTCTTTATGCTTACCATTCATTAAATGTCTTAAATCTTCTTCCGATCTCGCTCTTACAAGCAAATGAAAATGATTCTTTAATAAGCAGTATGCATAAGTTTCAAAAAAGGGGTGTACAAACCTGGAATATTTTTCGAAGAAATAAGGGTAGTTTCTTTCTTCAAGAAAAATATCTTGTCCATTAATACCTCGGTTATATATTTGATAATAGCATTCCGGTTGAAGAGGTATTCTCCTGGTTTCCATAAGTTGAATTGAGTAAAAAATAAGATTCGGTAATAAAATACCTGTCTGATACTAATATGTTTTTTCGGATTACACGGTCGGCATTCCTTAAAGGGACACCGACCGTGTAAATTAAAGTTGCAGAAATGGCCTTGTTAGAACTGGCCGGGGAAATAAAAATCAATTAAGCATACAATCAAAACTCCGGATACTATTAGAATACTGCCTAACTTTAACAAAAGGTTTGTATGAAGCAGAAATATACTGTTCATGAATATTCCGGTTTGAAAAAGCTAACAGAACTATTTTTTTATGGCAATTACTTCTACGGTTTTTGCATAGTTGCCTTGTTGCTTGAAGCGACCATACAACTGAAAATTCCGTTTGCGGGTTGTCTTTTTTATGTCACTGCCTTTGTAGCAACCATACTGTTTTACAACTACCCAAATGCCCGAAATTATACTTCACCGGACACCAATCCGCGAGTACGTTGGTATATCCGCAATCATAGCCTTATAATCCGAACCCAAATTGTCCTCACTGTTTTATTGCTAAGTCTAATTTTCAAATTTGTACTGGAATATAATTGGGCAATATCAAATATTGATGCACTACAGTGGTTATTGATACTTATTTTCCCCATAGCAGGAGCTTTATATTATGGCGTTAATTTCTACTCCACAAAATATAACCTGCGCAGCATTGGCTGGCTTAAGCCTTTTATTATAGGATTTGTTTGGGCGGGCATTGCCAATGTATACCCTGTTTTATACCATGATATACTGCATGCTAAAAGCTATGAATTTACTTTAACAGGCAACTTGTTGTTTCTGAAAAATCTCATGTTTGTATCCTTTCTGGCTATAATGTTTGATATAAAGGACCATGTAGCCGACAATAAATACCAGATCAATACCCTGGTAGTAAAATATGGCCTGCGCAAAACAATCTTCTATGTACTTCTTCCCTTTACACTTATAGGATTGCTTACATTTATTGCCTATGCCGTTTCGCATCATTTCAGTTTGCTGAAAATGCTTTTGTTCATGATACCCTTTTTGTTGCTAATTGCCGCAGCCCGATCACTACGAAAAAGACGATCGTTGATGTATTATTTTGTGGTATTAGACGGGATTTTGATCGCAAAAGCTCTCTTTGGGATATTGGCTATGTTGGTATAAAAGGTTGATTAACGTTTACATTGAACTAAGAACTAGCTCCGGACATGCTGGTACCTAGTTTGATGAGATGTATGTAAAAGTACAGCGAGTGCAGGAAATGGAAGTAGTTCAAAGTACAAAAACGAATTATTCATATGACTTTGAAACCATAAACTATTATCCGGATGACTGTCAGTGCTATGGTAGTTTTCTGGCTACGGATCAAGTGTATCAGGGAAGTAAGTCTATTAAAGTTACCTCAAATCCGGGAAATACCAGGTTTGGACCAACCTTTATAACATCTGTAAGCCAAGGCGATATAGTAAGTGCTCAGGTAATGATGAAATACCTCAGTGGTGCAAGAGGCGGAGCTTTCTCTCATCTGGTGCAAGGTTGCAAAAAGGTAGTATCTGGTTCAAGCGTCCGCTTGGACCTTTTTTATTAATAAAGTTTGAATAGATATTGATATGATATAATTTCCTTTTTTAATTCCAGCCAGCTATGAGTAGAAAATATAAGTTCAGGAATCAGGAGAAGCTTTACTTCGTTTCATTTACAGTGGTCTATTGTAATACACAATAATCCAGTGGAAGCGGGATTTGTAAGCAGACCAAAAGATTATGTATATAGTAGTACTGGGAATTACAGTGGTGAACAAGGTGTTTTGGATGTGCTAATAATTGAATAGAATATAAGTCCAAGCGGACGCTTGAACTAGAACTTACAGCTAGCAAGCTTGGACCAAATGGGGGGGGGAAATTACATCAATGCTATAGATGGTACTGGAAAAGTAATAAAATATTGTGGTATGGTAAGTGGTAATCCTCTTACAATTAGGAATTGAAACAGCTGCTGATTTAATGCAAATTGTGGGAGCTATTGAAAAAGATGCGAATCAAGGAACAATCACAAATACAGTAAAGACAACTGCACCAATGATTATGGGAGAGTTAACTAAAATAGTAATTCTAGGTGGAGAAATTACAAAAGAAGCTTCAGGGGATCTAATGGAATATTATTATGAAAAAAATAATACAATAGGGAAGAATAATTATGAATAATAAAGAAATAATAATAGTTGTAATTGCTTTTTGTATAACTATTTATTTATTAATTAAAAGACCACCGTTCTGGGATAAAAATGATGTACATAAAATAGCTTCAAAACTATATATTACTGTTTCTGCAATTTGGATAGTTGTTTTAATAAACATTTTTACGAAAGCTTGTTCATGAATGGGATATCTCCACTTTGCCCTGGTTGTTGAAATTGAGTAACAAGCTTGTTTAAAGGCAGCCTGCCTTGGTTGCGCCAACGGCCAACCAAAAATGTTAGAGGTAGGAAATAGAAAAGAAAGAAGAAAGCCAGGTTTTAGGATCTGGCTTTTTTTCCTCATCTGGTCCAAGGTTGCAAAAAGGTAGTATCTGGTTCAAGCGTCCGTGGCTGTTGCACAGCAACACCCTGCCATGGTTCGTGTCTCACGAACTAGTTTATTACATAATATCTACTTCTTTAAATCAGCAATTCCAGATGTTCCGAATAAAGCAGACCATAAAAAAGATGATAGCTGGTCGGGTATTTGTAATCCCGACCAATTACTATAAGTATTTGTAATGCGGTAGATAGAAAGCCGGGTTTTAAGGATTTGTTTTTTACTTTAGGAGGTTGCCAGAGAGTTGAAGCAAAAGCAGTATTCCTGTTTTGACCCACTGTCTTTTTCTTTTTGGAATGAATAGTATTGGTTTAGGATATTTCATAGCTTCTCGTTTTTGGGACTTTTTGCTAAAACATAAATGAAAACCCTTTCCCCTTATTCATTTTTTTAAGTTGGCTAGTGTATAGATCAATTTCACTCTTTAGAAACTTTACATGCTGCTGGCTCATAAATTCATAAATGGGTTCGAGTGATTCTAATTTTCTAGATTGTTCTAAAGCTTCAAAGTATTCTAATTTATCCTCTTTATACACTACCGATAAAGGAATATTAAAGTATTCTTGAATTAAGTTCATCAACAATCTGCTAGTTCTTCCATTCCCATCATAAAACGGATGTATACTTACCAGGTTAAAATGTGAACTATAAGATAGTCTGATTTTATCCTCTATACTATTGGCACTTACAAGACGTTCATTGATGTTTTTGCATAAATCATCAAGAAGCTTCGGTACTTTTATATGTTCAGGAAAATATCTGGCCTGCACAAATACAGCACCTTTTCTGAATTCCCCCGTTGAAGAATCAATATTGCCAAAAACCGTATTATATATTTGGCCAGTAGATTTCATGGCTAAGGCGTTAATTTGTTGAATTAAGGCAGGAGTAACTTTGAGTTGAGTCTTAGCCAGTTGATGAATATAGGAGATGGCTTTGTAATGATCTTTCACCATCAGGGAATGTTCAAGTGGTTTTCCTTTCGGTGTTATGCCTTCATTCAATAGTAATGCGGTTTCCTCAATGGTTAACGTTGAACCCTCTATTTGCGTGCTATGGGCAGTAATAGCAAAGTCATTGAACTTGTTGTAATCTACGATTTCATTAAGTTTTAACTTTTGATATTGGTCTATAGTCTTTATCAAATTTTCCATCCTGCCTAATTTATTAAAACTCGTTTTTTTGGACTGTTATTGAAGGAAAAGGACAAAAATTAAGAATAAACCAAATTTTATTTTTTCTTTATTCGCAGTGATAATACAAAGATAAAACCTCTTTTCTTTTTCCTGCAATATTATGATCCTTAGAAAACTCGGGACCAATTAGATGACTCTGTTACCCTTCCCATTTTTAAGACAGGAATTAAAACGAATTTAAAATTAATTATTTTTATCACTATTGTTACTATTACAACTACTTGTGGATTGTGAGAAACTCTTCTGGTGCGAACGTCCTCGTTCGTGCCTTAAATAAAAGTAAAGCCAGGTTTTTTGGATCTGTTTTAGTTTCTTACCACTGGTTGGTAAACAATGGAAGCCCCTCTCCGTGGACTTGGTCTATGACCATAGACGTTAAATTAAGAATGCACCTTGTAAAATATACACTAGTTGCAACTACACCAATATAGCATTCTGCTCATTATCATGATTTTTATCTCAACCAGTGCCTCGGGTGTCCGAATAAGGATATTTCAACTATATCTTTTTACCGCATGCTTTCCCTAAGCTCAATCATTGGTTTATTAAATTCTTTCAGTTTAATAAGTCCTCTTTTTGGTCTATCCAGATCTAGGATAATATAGGAGATTATTAATGTACAACTATAAAATCCAAGTATAATTATTGTATCAATATTTCTTCTTCCAAATCTAAGATAGCCAAGGTAGAACGAGCAGATAAATAGTAGCACAAATACTAATGTTTGAACAAAATCTGGAATCCTCGCTTGCAGACTCATTAATTTGATAACACTTGATTGCAACATTTCATTTGTTGCTCGAATCATTAGATTGGTTGCAGGTAAGTTTTCTCTATCATGAGAAAGCCTAATTACATGTTGAAAAATAGATTGCCCTATATTATTTGCCTTTTTTACATAAATTTCCATCTGAGGTGAATCATAAGGCTCTTCAAAGTAAGCAATTTTAACATCAAGGTATTTTTGAAATTCTTTTTTAAAGGCAATTACCTCACTTTCTGAATACATTTGAGAGCATTGATACGCTGATTTTATTGCCATAGCCTCAAGAATTATATTATCTCTTCTGATATCATATCTGTTTCCTGCCATATTAAATGAAAAAGCCAGAAAAAGTGCAGTCATTGAAAAGACAGACTTTGAAACAGATATGTCAAAGTCTGAAATTACATCATGTCGTTTATTTTCACCATGAATTTTATTTGCCAGGTAATATCCCAATTTTGTAGTTAAGAACATCATAATTCCTAAAATCAGTACAAATAACCAGGCATCAAGATCATATATGAATGAATAGTCCATTTAATCTGTGTTTTTCAACCATTGAAACAGATAAAGGAAAGCATTGTTTAAATAATATAGGTGAATAACTGCTGGATGGTAGCTTTGTAGAAAACAGGTTATTGAATTAGTATTGAATAGAATTACCCTCTTTTGTGTTGTTGGTCAAAAAGACCAATAACGGCGTAATTTCCGCAGTCCCGATCACTACGAAAAAGGCGAACGTTGATGTATTATTTTGTGGTAATAGACGGGATTTTGATCGCAAAAGCTCTCTTTGGGATATTGGCTATGTTGGTATAATAGGTTGATTAACGTTTACATTGAATTAAGAACTAGTTCGGGACACGCAGGTACCTGGTTTGATGATATGTATGTGAAGCGTCCTAAAATAAGTTGACGTTTTTTTAAAGATAAATAATTTCAAGGAACCCATAGAGCGTTAGAAATAGAGCTATAAAGAGAAAAACCAGTTCGTAAGGATTGGCTTTAGTTATTTATAAGCGAGTCTCGCCCTTGTTGGTGTTCGCATCCCCTCACCTTCGTTGCGTCTTTTGACCAACGACCAAAAGATAATTGATAATATTTACTCAAAATCTGTTAGGATAAGGGGAGTTTAATTTTTTTATTTTGTAAATTTTATGATTGTAAATCCAGATAAGGCTTAACTTTGCAGTGTGCCTGAAGAATTTATATATTCATCAACAAGATTTTATGAAACTTGCGAAACAGAATGGTTCTGGTTGAGCCATAAAGATGAATAAATCGAGCTATTTTGTGTTGTTGGTCAATAAGACCAACAACGGCGGAAATTTCTATCCTTAAATCACCGGATAATGATTCTTGTATTATATTGCTTGGATTGATTTTGTATAACAAGGCTGTATAATCCAGATGGCAGTCCTTCCAGTTTGATAGGTATTTTTTGTTCAAGATCTACTTCCTGCCTGAACCTTTCGATACCTGTCACATCATAGACTCTTAGGCTTGATTTTCCATACAAGGTATTTGATTGGATTTTAAAAAATCCGTTTGAAGGGTTAGGTATAATGCTAATATCATTTGATTTATTCAGATTATTTGGAGAATAGGGTTCATCTACCTGGTATTTTAAAATAAACCCTCCATTATATCCATAAAGCCCTGAGGGATAATAACCTGAAGTAAAATCAAAATCCATATCTGCGTTGTTCCAACCCGCCAAATATAGGTTTCCGAATAAGTCTAGTGATAGACTCACGCCATTATCAGGCATGTAAGAACCTGTACTGTAAGCCCAAATCATTTCTGCCTCTTTTGTATAATACCCTACGTTTAAGTCGCCGTACCCTGAACTAATAAGGTAATGACTTTTGAGTGATGGGTCCACATCAATTGTCCCTGTAAATGCACCTATTACATATAGGTTTTCATGCCTATCAAAGGCCATTTCACGAATAGGCATTATTTTATTCGAGTATATAAATGCTCCGTCCTTCGTTAGTTTGGTTAAAAATGAATATTCATAGAATTCTTCGTTATAGAGATTAAAAGTATCTCTAGAGGGGTCAAAATCTGTCAGACCCTCAAAATTTCCAGTAATGTATATATTTTCATCCTTATCTAATAGTATGTCATGGGAATTATGATTCCCATTTCCTCCGAATGTTTTAATCCATAGTTTTTTTCCATTACTACTATATTTCGCTAGGAAAATATTAATCGGTCCATCAGTGGTAAAACTGTCAGGATCATGCCGATTTGGATAAAAATTTCCATGAAAATCTCCCAGAATTAAAATGGAGTTGTCGCTATCTACTACAAGTTCTTCTGCAGAAGCGTATGTTGATCTATGAGAAGAGGCAATCATTAAAAGCTCTCCTGAAGGACTAAACTTTGAAAGTAAAAAATTACAACCCTCACCAGGGGTTAACAAAGTGTCTTCCAAGTTTTTATTTAGAAATAAATGACTACCATTAAGGCGCCCCGCAGTTACAATGTCTCCATTTTGATCTATAGCCATGGCGGTTAAAATATCATCCCCAGAAGTTCCAATAGTTTTTAACCATTTTAAGTCTCCATCTGGAGAGAATTTCATAAGTACTATATCTCTTTCGCTTTCAGTGATAGGTGTGATCGTATCATCTAGGCCTTCAAATATCAATTCATATGAATAGTATCCTCCCACATATATGTTCTCTTCTTCATCCAAAAGGATTTCCATTGGTCTGAAATACCAACCAAAATCTTTGTAGCTAATAAGTTCTTTATCTTTTGAGTACTGAGCAATAAATCCACCCTCTCTGGTTTTAACATAATCAGAACCCAAATCTAGATCTGTACCTTGATGACTACCTCCTACAATTAAGTCACCATTTTTTTTATTGACCATATTTGAGATAGAAGTAATCGTTCCGCCCTCAAAAACTCCTGCCCATTCGAAAGTCTGGGCTTGTAATTTATGTGAATTTAGAAATAAGTGTAATAGGCATATAGAAAGATATATGGTAAAGTTGGATAAATTCATAATGTTGGATTCTGGGTAGGTAACTATGCTAATTTAAATAAAAAGGGGGTACAAAACCTGAAATTTCTCTCCTTTAAGCCAGACTAAGGCTTTGAGAAAATGTCCGCTTGGGTTTGGCCTGATCATGTAGACGCCCTTATTACATTGTAAATGCCTTTTTATCAAGGATTATACATTGCCTAGATATCAACTAAAAAAAAGATCCTCGTTTTTTGGGACTATTAATAAATAATTGAACAAACTATCTATTAATAACAAATTTGTTGACCTTTAAAATTTTTCCAGCTTAATATAATTTAAGTACATAAATTCCAGAAGATATTTCTTCACAGTTTATGAATTCTACCAAGTTTCGAAGATGAAACTTCTTTATTAACTTTCCTGAGGTATCAAAAATTGCTAATAAATCATATGTAGATTTTTCTTATTGAATTTTTAACTCATTCAAAAAGTGATCAAAGTATATTATAATTTCATTATTGGATTTTTCGTTAATCCCAACAATTTCACAACCATTCTTGTCTACTAAAACACCAGATTGTGACAACTCAGCTGTTCGTTATTTGTAATCATTTACCCGTATCTTAGGATTTATAATCCGGCCTAAAATTAAGAAACTCCTATTTTTATTGTTTATCACACAAATCAGATTAAATGGATAGTTTGTTCTGTATAGAAAATCTCAAGGAGAAAGCTTGAAATAAAACGAACTGCAGATTACACTACTCTAGCTTGCGAAAGTGGTGATAAACATCGTGTTTAAATACATCATCCCATCCTGATAAATCAATGAAAATGAAGAGTACGATAAATTACGCATCTATCGTACTTTGTCTTCAATACTTCTTTTTAGATCCAGGCTAGGAGCAAAAGTATTATTGAAAAATATCCCAAATACACTGCTCTTACTGATTCATCTCACTAAATGTAATTTCTAATCTCGTAGGACTAACTAGTACTTTTTATCTTTCTCTTCTTGATCCGGCATTGGTAAATAGTCGAAATCAAAAAATATATTTCCTGAAAACATATAATTTTTATTTACAATAATTAATCAATGAATAACAACTTAACAAATCCTCCAAACACACATCCTTAAGCGCTTTTGGTATTTGAATTACCGGCCCCTCAGGCAAATTGGCACTTATACAAATTACGGTTTTATGCTTTTCCTCTCCCTGTGCATCTTTGTATACAATAGGAGACACGTATATTCGATTGCTGTCGTTGCACTTGCGCCTACAAGCCATCATTACCCACTTTTTGATTTTGCCAATGGCTACTTTATCACCATCATCAATCTCCGGGGCTTTCTCTGAAATTAATACTTCCATAATAATCAATTCCTTAAAAGATTTACTTAGTAAAAATACGCAGTTAACTACTGCTTAAAATTATAAGCATTATGAAAGTCAAAGTGTTTAGATGGATTTTGATTTATTTTGCATTATTTCAATTATAAATTGTACTAAAATGCCAATATTAAGATTTTTTCAAGGAATATATATACGAAATATTGTCAAACTATAATTTTTAAATATATTAGCTATATGTTCGATGTCAATAGTTTTAAGGGGTTTATTTTCATCGACAATTTTTTGCTTTGTCACCCTGTAAATCCCCCAACCCGGGGGATTTCAGGTTGAGTTTTTCAACCAGCTCCCCCGAACCCTTATTTTAATCAGAATTTATACCGCACAAAGGCCTCAATGCCTTCATATTCAGCCAGTCCCAATTGATCGAATATTTTAGCAGTTGTTCTATTTCTATCCTCAGCTCTCTGCCAAAATTCGCGTTGGTCAGCTCCGGGAAATAAAGGTCTGTCTTTCTGGCTTTGATGTTTAAATATGGCACGACGCTTTCTGGTCAATTCCTGAGGGCTTAGTGGAACAGCCATTTCAATTTCATATATTTCCCATTCCTGCCAGGCTCCTCTATACAACCAGACATAACAGTCCTTCATAAAATCTTCATTTTTGAGCTCATCTATTGCATCCATTATAGCTTTCAGACAAACTCGGTGTGTGCCATGTGGGTCAGAAAGATCACCGGCTGCATAAATTTGATGTGGCTTAATCTTTACAATCAACTCTTTTATTATTTCTATATCTGCACGACTCAAATCCTTTTTCTTTACTGTCCCTGTTTCATAAAAAGGCATATCCAGAAAGTATGCTCTACTATCATCTACACCACAGGCTCTGCATCCTGCCTTAGCTTCGCCTTTACGAATCAGGCCTTTTATCAATCGAACTTTTTCAGTATCAGTTTCTCCTGGTTTCTTTTCATGTAAAGATTTTAGCACTTGTGCATAAACAGACTTGATAGCCGACTCTTTATCAAATTCTGATTGGTAAAATTCGTGCGCAAACTCTGCAAACCTAAGTGCGTCATCATCAAACACTGCAATATTGCCGCTGGTCTGATAAGCTACATGCACTTCATGCCCCTGATCGGCTAGCCGTATTAATGTTCCTCCCATACTTATTACATCATCATCAGGATGCGGACTAAATATCAGACTTCGCTTGGGAAATGGATTTGCACGTTCAGGCCTGTTACGATCGTCGGCATCTGGTTTGCCACCTGGCCATCCGGTTATAGTATGTTGCAGATGATCAAATACTTTGATATTAATACTGTATGCAGGCCCAAAGTTTGCCGCCAACGAACTCATGCCATGTTCATTATAGTCTTCGTCAGACAATTTAAGTATTGGTTTGTTCAGATGTCGTGCCAGCCAGATTACAGCATTTTTGATGGTTTCCCAGTTCCAATCACACGAACCTACCAGCCATGGAGTCTTAATTGCCGTTAGCTCAGATGCAGCAGCCCTATCAATTACTACAGAGGTATTGTCATGGTTTTGCAAATAGGTAGCAGGCACCGAATCAGATATATCGCCTTCAACCGTTCTTTTAATAATTGCTGCCTTGGTCTCGCCCCAAGCCATAAGTATGATACGTTTGGCCTGCCTTATGGTACCAACACCCATAGTTATTGCTCTGCGAGGCACATACTCTTCCCCAAAAAAATCACTGGCAGCATCAGTACGTGTTATTTTATCTAGGGTAATAATACGGGTAAGGGAATTAGGCCCTGAGCCAGGTTCATTAAAACCGATATGACCGGTACGGCCAATACCCAAAAGCTGTATATCTATACCGCCTAAACGAGTTATTTTCTCCTCATAATTTTTACAAAATTCCGGTATCTGCCCTTCAGGCACGGTGCCATCCGGAATATGAATATGATCCCTAGGTATATCTATATGAGCAAACAAATACTCATGCATAAAACGCACATAACTTTGCAGAGAGACAGGGTCTATAGGATAATATTCATCCAGGTTGAAGGTATAAACATTGGAAAAACTCAGATTTTCCTCTTTATGCAACCTTACCAATTCGTTATATACCGCTATAGGCGAAGATCCGGTAGCAAGACCCAAAACCAGGGACTTCCCTTCTTTCTGCCGGGCTTTGATTAAGTCAGCAATTTCACCGGCTATAGTTCTTGAAGCATCCGTGGAGGTTTCGAATATCTGTACAGGTATTTTTTCTAAACTCATATTTTTATTAAAAAATCTACTTATGTTATTAGATTGATAAAATCAATTTTTGTGATTCTAGTTTCCTATCACTCTACAATACTGCTATTCAGAGAATCAAAAGGAATATTGTAATATTGCAAACTGGCGTTTATGCGCTCCTTGCCTAAATAAAGACCTATTTCAATAGCAGAGCTTATACTATAACTGATGACACAAAACAGCATTCCCGCAAAAATTGCATTTGCCCTACTTACTATTACGATTTTGTTATTACTAAACAGGTTTTTTCCATTAGAAAGAAACCTTATGATCAACTTGCTTTCACTTTGTGGACTGATCTTTATAGCAATCTATGCATTGGTAAATGGATTTAAAAATATTTCTTTGGGAATAGTTTATGGACTAATTATTTCTGTTGTCATACTAATATATTATGTATTTCAACTAATTGCCTGAAAGGCTGGAAAGCTGATTTTCCCTTTAGTGAAACTACAACCATAGAACCTATTGCATCCTATTTCTGTTTTCTAAGGAGTGGATGTAAATGGAGGTTTTTATGGAAAAGTTATTATATCTTATCTTGTTTATAATAGTAGGTTTATTAGGAACTTGTCACAAAAAACAAACTCAACCTGAAGGATCCAACCAAGATCTAAAAGAAACTATTACAACTAAGCGATAATTATTTTAGCAAACCGAGTTCTCGCAATCGCTGGTTAAGATACTCACCGGCTGTAATGTCAGGAAATTTTTTGGGATTATCGGCATTTACACATTGTTCTAAACACGCCAAATCCATAGTTGGTTTGGGGTGCATAAAAAAAGGAATGCTATATCTGCTCAGATGCATTTTGTTACGAGGAGGATTGACCACTCTGTGTGTTGTGGATTTAAGCACATTGTTGGTTAGTCGCGAAAGCATATCGCCCACGTTTACCACAATCTGTTCGGGTAGAGCTGTAACAGATATCCACTCACCTTTTCTATTTAATACCTGCAACCCATCAGCACTTGCACCCATCAATAAGGTAATAAGGTTTATATCTTCATGCTCTGCAGCACGCACAGCATCATCGGGCAATAGTTCAGGTTCAAGTATTGGGAAATAATGCAGAGGACGTAAAATACTGTTCCCATCTTCAATTTTAGAATCAAAATAGTTTTCCGGAAGGTTAAGGTATAAAGCAATAGCAGCTAGAAGACTTTTTCCGGTGCTTTCTAATTTCTGATACGCTTCCAAGGTATATTTCTTAAATTCAGGAACTTCCTTTGGCCATATATTTTCAGGATATAGTTTTTTCAAATCCTGATCAAATTTGACTTCCTGTCCAATATGATAAAACTCTTTCAAGTCTCCGGTATTGCGATTTTTGGCATGTTCTTTTCCTTTGCCTGTATAACCACGCTGACCTGCAAGCCCTGGTATGTCATAGCTTGATTTTAATGCTTCCGGTAATTCAAAAAATGTTCTGCAAACACTATAAAGATTTTGTACCAAATCATCCTGAACAGAATGATTTTTGACCGCTACAAAGCCTACTTCGGTAAATGCTTTTCCAAGGGTCTGGATAAAATTTTGCCTTTCTTGTGCAGTACCTAATGTAAATTCATGCAAATCAACTGAAGGAATTGTATCGGTATACATCTGGATTTTTTATTCGAATTTGTAGGAAATACCTAAACCAAAAGCTTCGCGAATTTGTAATCCGGCTTTAGAACCTACTTTTTCTTCTACACCATCGCCATCCTGATCTTTTAATATTGCTATCTCAATATCATCATCATATATCATGTTCAGGCTTAGCGAAACAGTAATAAATTTATTGGCTATAATATCTATTTTGCCCTGGTAAATCACGTCTATATTTTGTGGTTTGTCCAGATAGTTGGAGAAAAATGTCACATCGGAAGTTAAGAAGATATTTTTCAAAATTTCACGACGAATTGCAGCCTTTACAAAAGCTCCAAATTCATGTCTGGATCTGCCGGAAGCTACACCATAATCTAGCGGATTTACACCTCTGTCCATTACCAATGTATGTTTTACAGCAAGGGGAGAAACAACTACACTAAATGCTACAGAGTCGCGCACATATTCCATACCCAAACCTTGTTGTATAAATGCAGGACTAAACAAATTAGAGATATAATCCTTTCCGTCAGGATCAACACTGTAATTGTAACCTGGAGCTACCTGAGTCAGTAAGGTTGTAATAGCAGATATTCTAAAATTATTATGTAGTCTGTAACTATAATTGGAGGATACGTTGAGTACATCCACGTTTTTTCTGACAGGAGCAGGTGCATTTTTAACTATACCATAATCAAATTGTAGTGAGTTAATCCATCTGCTTCGACCACGGTTGTAATTGGCTCCAAAACCAATGTTACCAACAAGACTTATACTATTATTACCTCCAGCAGCCCAATTGCTCAGTGCTATTTGGTTAAACTGCAAGGCACCTGTACCTACAAACTTCCAGTGTTTTGATTTTGGTTCAGGCAATTTATCCGGTTCAGGAATTGTATCCTGTGCATTAGCCAAACCCAAGAGGGAGAATAAAAATACAGTAAAAACGAACTTAGCAGAAAACATACAAATTTTGGTTTTTAAAAATTCCGGTAATTTTACAAACTAAAGATATAAATACCCACAAAAATATATGGAAAAGCCCTGGTTAAATACCAATATCATCATATTGAGTCACATAATCAACCAAACCCATAAACAGTTTTGGGGAGAATATCTCATCAATCCGCAAAATTCAGCTGAAGAAATAAGTAAACAGTTATACTCCTCTCCTTATGTGGTTTTGGCGCACAGCCATGTTGCAGATCCTTTGTTTATATATGCCAATCAATGTGCACAGGATTTATGGGGATATAGCTGGCAGGAATTTATAGGTCTGCCATCGCGACTTTCTGCCGGGTCTGAAAACCGAGCATCCAGAGAAGATTTTCTGAACGAAGTTGCTCTAAAAGGGTTTGCAAACAACTATACAGGTATTCGAGTGGCCAAAGACGGGTCTCTTTTCAAAATTAAAAACACCTCGCTCTGGAACTTGTATGCCGAAGATAGCCGCAGAATAGGACAGGCAGCAGTATTTAAGAAATGGGAGTTTTTGGAATAAAGCAAAAGAGGTTTCGGACCTAAATCCGAAACCTCCAAAAAAATAGGTTAAAAAATAAAGTTATTAGCTTTATTATTCTGCGTGTTCTTCTTCAGAATGCTCTTCACCTTCTGCATGCTCATGCTCAGCAGAAGCAGAATCAACAACTTCTTCTTGCATTTCTTCAATTTGTAAGTCTTCAGCTGGTGCTTCAGTTTCTTCAACAACTTGTTCTGTTCCTTCGGCTGCAGTCTCTGTTTTTGGCTCACAAGCTACAAATGCAAATAGAGAAGCAGCACAAAGTAATGTAAATAATTTTTTCATGATACTGGTGTGTTTATGTTTGAAATCGATTAAACTTACTCAATTATAAGCTTTTATTTTGTTATATAAAAGACATAATTGATTAAAAATAGCACAATTCCATTAGTATTTAGAAATAAACTAACCCTTTCCGTTTATTACCAATACTATTTCACCCTTTACACCTTTGTCTTTATAGTATTTCAAAACATCCTCCACAAGGCCGGTTTTGGTTTCTTCGTGTAGCTTACTGATTTCTCTGCTTACAGATACTAGTCGGTCTAGGCCCATATATTCTGCAATGTCTTCCAGCGTTTTCACCAATCTGTATGGCGACTCATAAAGCACTATGGTTCTGGATTCTTCTGCCAAACGTTTGAAGGCTGTTTGTCTACCTTTTTTTTGTGGCAAAAACCCTTCAAATACAAAGGCATCGGTAGGTATACCGCTTTTTACCAATGCAGGTACAAATGCTGTTGCTCCGGGCAGGCATTCCAATTCTATATTATTTTTTATACATTCTCTAACTAATAAAAATCCAGGGTCTGAAATACCCGGAGTGCCGGCATCCGTTATTAAAGCCATCTTCTGACCGGCCTTAATCTTTTCGATAAGAAACTGTACAATTCCATGCTCATTGTGAATATGGTAACTATGCAATTTGTTTTGAATACCATGATGTTTAAGCAAAACCCCTGATGTACGGGTGTCTTCTGCTAAAATTAAATCCACTTCCTGCAAAACTTTTATTGATCGGATGGTTATGTCATCCAGATTACCAATTGGTGTTGGAACCAGGTACAAAAATATATTTTCACGCAGTACGCCCATAACCTCAAAGGTAAAAAACATTTTGCCCTTATGCCATGTTCTTTTTTTACTATTCAATATGGAAAATACGGCAACTTTAGCTTCGCATTGGGTTCAGAATTATAAAACGGTAAGACTGTGTACCGAAAGCATTTGTAGCAGGCTGCAACCCGAAGATATGGTCTTGCAGCCAATTACAGATGTTAGCCCAGCCAAATGGCACCTTGGGCATACAACCTGGTTTTTTGAAACTTTTATATTACAGAAATATTACCAGGATTATCCGGTTTTTCATACCTCATACAATTACCTTTTTAACTCTTATTATGAAAGTATTGGCGAGCGATTGCTGAGGTCAAATCGCGGAAATTTATCCCGGCCTTCGGTATATGAAATCCTGAAATATCGAGAGCATGTTGATCACTACATTATGGAGTTATTGCAAGATCATTGCGAACCTGAAATACTAAATCTGCTCCAATTAGGCTTACAACATGAGCAGCAACATCAGGAACTATTAATTACTGATATCAAATACATTTTAGGCCATAACCCACTTTTCCCGGCATATGTAGAACGCAACGAATCACATTTTATGCAAGGCGAATATGTTGCAGCCAAATATGTGGAAATACCGGAGGGTATTTATCAGACAGGATATCGCGGTAGCGATTTTTGTTTTGACAATGAACTACCGATTCATAAAAACTATATAAACGGATTTAGATTTATGGACCGGCTTATTACCAATCGGGAATATCTTGAGTTTATAAAAGACGGAGGTTATTCTGACTTCCGCAACTGGCATATGGAAGGTTGGGAATTAGTAAAAAATCAGAATTGGGAAGCCCCGCTTTATTGGATGTTACAATCCGGTAAATGGATGGAATATACCTCAGAGGGCTTAAAAGACCTTGCTATGCATAGCCCTGTTACCCACATTAGTTATTACGAAGCTACTGCTTTTGCAAGCTGGAAAGGTAAGCGACTACTCACGGAGCCTGAATGGGAGGCAGCTGTTAGCTATTTGAATATAAAACCAGCTGGTGGCAACTTTCTTGAAAGTGATATATTTCAGCCTCAGCCTGTTACTAATTCACTACAACTATTTGGCGATTGCTGGGAATGGACAAATAGTAGTTATCTGCCTTATCCCGGATATAAACGTGAAGCGGGAGCACTGGGCGAATACAATGGCAAATTTATGATTAATCAGATGGTGCTAAAAGGTGGTTCTTGTGCAACGCCCAAAAATCATATAAGACCATCCTATAGAAATTTCTTTCACGCAGATAAACGTTGGCAATTTACTGGAATTAGACTGGCAGAAGACATTTAACATTTATGAACACAATAACGAACAATACTTTACAATTGGATCCCTTTGCAAAAGACATACTAAAAGGGTTAAGCAGCGTACCAAAAAAAATACCCTCCAAATATTTTTATGATACTGTAGGAGACAGGATTTTTACACAAATCATGGACCTTCCGGAATATTATCTTTCCCGAGCAGAAGCAGACATTCTGGAAACGTATAAAGAAGAATTTTTGAGAATTTGCTGTGATGATGAACCTTTTAAACTAATAGATCTGGGGGCTGGCGATGGAAGCAAAACAGAAATTTTGCTGAGATACTTTCTAAAAAAAGACCTGCAATTTGAGTATATCCCAATTGATATATCTCAAAATGCCCTGGATTTGATGACTACAGAGTTAAAATTTAAATACCCGAAGCTCAAAGTAAATGCCCTGCAAGGTGATTATTTCCAAATACTTTCGGACCTCACGCAGGATGCAACCAAGAAAATGGTATTGTTTCTGGGTTCAAATTTGGGCAATTGTGATTTTAGAGATTGCATATGTTTTCTCAAAAAAATAAACGAAAACCTCAATAAAGAAGATCTGATTTTGCTTGGTCTTGATTTGATGAAAAATCCTGAAACTATTGTCAGAGCCTATTCGGATAACCAGGGTATAACCTCCAAGTTTAATCTAAACCTGCTTGCCAGAATGAATAAAGAACTAGGTGCAAATTTTGACCTTGACAATTTTCAGCATTTTTCGAATTATGATCCTATAAGTGGAGAGGTAAAATCATTTCTTATAAGCAAAGTACCACAAAAAGTGTATATAGAATATATTGACAAAACCTTTAGTTTTGAGCGCTGGGAAGCAATACATACGGAGAATTCCAACAAATTCGATTTCTCTAAAATTGCAGAAATGGCTGACGAGTCAGGATTTAATATTGTAAAAAGTTTCTTTGATAGCAATAACTACTTTACGGACACTTTGTGGAAGAAATAAACTAAAAATGAAAGCGAACTGGGGGATTGGGATTACGTAGGTGTGCTGTTAGGGGAGGAGTATTGGAATAATGCTGGTATAATTAAATATAAACTGCCCTCATCTGTGTTAAAACTTTTGAGGGCATTTTATCATATCATCGATCTTGTCTCAAATAGCCTAAATACATTACAATTACTAATTTACTTAAAGCAATTAGATTACAATTTACTTCGCCCTATATTCTTCCTGAATTTTGTTATTATCCAGATCATAGTACTCAACATGGTAATCCTTCTGAGTAAGTCTTTTTATTTCCCCAATTACCTGAAATACCTGTTGTTGTTGTAGCCCTGCAGAATCAATATAATAGCGGGTTTTGTTGTAGGAAATATCATTATCGTTGTTTAAAAAATTCCATCCTCCGCTATAGTTGGTTTCATAACCTGATCCATCTTTGTAGTATGCATCAAATCTGCCAAATTTTGCAAAAGTCAATTCCTCTATATAGTCAATTGGTTGATTTACTCCATTAATTTTTTTAGACTCTATTTGCCAGGTACGCATAAGTCTCTTGTCTCTTGACCGGAAACTTATTAATGGACCTTCATCATATTTGCAGGCAGAAAACACCAGAAGGAAACATAAAATAACTATAGTATTAAAAGATTTCATAATGCTAATAAACAAAAAAAGCAGTAAAAACTGCTTTCAAAATTCTAAGATTATAAGGCGTTTTCCAAGGCCTTTTTCATTTCTACGCGCTTGCCATCTTTATAAGATACTATCCAGGCGTCTTTTACCCCCATCTCCCTCAAATACTTTTTAAATCTGTCTGCTTCCCAATAATCAGCAAACTCTCCCAATGTATATTTTCTGGTTCCATCTGAATCTTCATCACCACTAAAATTTTTATGGTTGTTCAGATATACCTGCAAGTTCTTATTCCTGAATGCACCAATTTGTACTTTGTACACCAAACCGCTTACAGAAGGTTTGTTACTTGCCATATTAGTCTTACTATTAGCTGGTGCTGGTGTCGGAGTAGCTGCAACCGCCGGTGTTGCTGGCATACTATCTTTTAGACTTTTTAGCTGACTTTCAAGTTTTGCTATCTGTGCGTCTTTGGATTGACTTTCTGAGCGATAATGTTCGGATTCACTTTTTAAGTCTCCTACTTCTTTTTGCAAATTATTATTATCCTCTACCAGCGTTTTATATTGCTCCGGTGTTAAGGTTTTTAACTTTTTTTTCCACTCCTTTATTTCTTCAGTTTGTCCAAAAGAAAGACTAACTGAACTACTAACCAGTGCAAAGGCTATTATAAGTTTTGTGTATTTCATTTTACAGGTAATTTAAAAATTTACCTTTCATAACCTGATTATTTAGTATTTAAACCAGCACAATCAGGTTATTTACGGTAACACTTTTCCAATGTGTTATCCGTACGCATTCGGATAAATTTAGTTATATTTTTTTATTCATTCAGACCGGAAATCATTTTTTCAGGTCTTACCCACTCATCAAATTGCTCTTTTGTTAATAACCCAAGTTCAATAGCTGCTTCACGCAGACTAGTTCCATCTGCATGAGCTTTTTTGGCAATTTTTGCTGCATTTTCATACCCAATATGTGGATTAAGTGCAGTTACTAACATTAGTGAGTTTTCTAAATTCTGTTTTATTACATTTTCGTTGGGTTCAATACCTTTTGCACAATTTATATCAAAAGACGCACATGCATCGCCCAGTAAACGAGCGGCCATCAACAAATTAAAAATAATAACCGGTTTAAATACATTCAATTCAAAATGTCCATTCATACCGGCTATAGTTATTGCAGCATCATTGCCCACAACCTGTGCACAAACCATAGTCAATGCTTCGGCCTGTGTTGGGTTAACTTTTCCAGGCATTATGGATGAACCCGGTTCATTTTCAGGAATTGTAATTTCTCCAATCCCACAACGTGGGCCGGAGGCTAACATACGTATATCGTTGCCAATTTTCATTAAACTTACAACCAGCTGTTTCAATGCTCCTGAAGTTTCCACCATTGCATCATGGGCTGCCAATGCCTCAAATTTATTCGGAGCGGTCACAAACTGATGACCGGCAAATTCAGAAATTTTACTGGCAACCAATACATCATATCCTTTTGGTGTATTAAGTCCGGTACCCACTGCAGTGCCACCCAAAGCTAGTTCTGACAAATGGCCTAATGTATTTTTTAAAGCTCGTATACCATGATCCAGTTGTGCAACATATCCTGAAAATTCATGCCCCAGTGTTAAGGGCGTTGCATCCATAAAATGAGTTCTGCCAATTTTTACAATATTCTTAAATGCCTGCGACTTTTGATGCAATGTATCCCGCAATTGCTGAATATTCGGAATGGTTTCTTCTACAATAAGCTTGTAGGCTGCAATATGCATAGCTGTTGGAAAGGTATCATTAGAGGATTGTGACTTATTCACATCATCATTAGGGTGAACCTTTTTCTTTTCTTCTTCCAATTTTCCACCCATTAATACATGTGCTCTATTGGCAATTACTTCGTTGAGATTCATATTACTTTGCGTACCTGAACCTGTTTGCCATACTACCAAAGGAAATTGGTCATCGAGCTTTCCGGCTAGAATTTCGTCGCAAACAATACTTATAATATCTCGCTTTTCTATATCCAATACACCCAATTCATGATTTGTATAGGCAGCTGCTTTTTTCAAAATTGCAAATGCTTTTATAACCTCCATGGGCATTAGCTGACCACCAATAGTAAAGTTCTCTTTCGACCGTTGTGTTTGGGCACCCCAGTATTTGTCTGATTGAACTTTGACGGAACCCATAGTATCTTTTTCTATTCTAAAAGTATTGCTCATAAAAATAAAAACTGGGTTTAAAAAATTGAAAGTAGAAAAAAATAAAGGGCCGAAGGCCCGAGAAAAAATTTAAAAAACTACAATTTATCGCCTCTCAATAATCTATAGCGTTTTCTGGCTTCAGCAACATAAATACTACCGGGATATACAAACAAAAACTCCTTATAAATATCCATAGCCTCATCCTCACGTGTCAGATTTTCTTCCAATATCAAAGCTTTGGTATACATGGCTTCATCCCCAAAAATACCTTCTTTATACTGTGCCAGAATTTTATCCAATTTTTTAACGGACTCCTCATAAGAACCATTCTTTTTATATACACTAGCCTGCAACCAATATATCTCATCGGTCAAGGTATGTCCTGGAAATTTGATCAGCATACTGTCAAGGCGTTTTAAGGCCTCCTCGTGCTTGTTTTGAAACAATAACAAGTCTATGGCTGCATATTCCTGTAAAGCTGCGTAGGAGGTGTCTAAAGCTGAATTATCCTGAATTAAAATACTCAAATCCATGGCATCATTTGCAATCTCACGGGTAGTAGCCATTTTCAATATATCCAGATGGGACTGTGCCAATTCAAACTCCCCGTTATAATAGGCCAGTTTAGCATTTTTTAACTTTGCTTCATGACCTATCTGATCTTCTTTCATATCCTTTTCTACCTGAGAATAAAGAAGGCTTGCCTCCCAAGGTTCTTCACTCAACAAAAATATATCGGCCAGACTTATTTTAGCATTAGACTTTAACTTCAAATCTGCAGCCGGTTCTTGCAATATAGATTGCAAAAGAACTATAGCTGTATCTTTACGATCCAAATACAAACCATACAACAAGGCCATACTGCGAGTGGCTTCAAATGACTGGTTTATTCTTCCAAAATCTTTAATTAGGTTTTTATAATCTTGTATAAGGGATGTGATTTTTTGCTGATCAACCGGATAGGTGTTTTTTACTAACTCTTCTTTTGAATAAATCATCATCCTTCTGGCCATAGAATAGTAGGGACCTGTTTTAATTTCATCATTTACATACTGATAAAATTTGATAGCAGCCTCATAATCTTTATTATCCAAAGCAATTTTACCTACTTCATTCAGTTTTGCACCATTCAGTTTACCCTTTTTATCAATAGCCTTTGCTTGTAAAAATGCCTGCCTGAAATTTTTGTTTTGAATATTAATCCACAGCAACAATTCATTTATAACAATATTATCAGGGTTTTTTTGTACCATTTCATAAAGTCTGTTTTCAAGCAAAGCAAAATCTTCTTTCTTTTCCAGATAGTTTTGAAAATTATTCTTTACCGGATCTAATTGATGCGGGTTCTCCATCAAATAGGTCAACATTTCTTCAACCATTAATTCTTTCTTACCTAATAACATATAGGCTTTAGAAAGTTGAATTGCATATTCACTCTTCGATGATGAAGAAGTTCTGGCTTCCAATAACAAATCAACAGACTTTTGAACTTCTCCAAAATTCATCAGATGTTCATGTACCTGATCAACCTGTGCAGGATTAGAACGAACTTCATGAAAGACTGAATTGATATACTTCTCCGCTTTTCCATCCTTCTGTTCCTTCATCAGTAGATATAAATCCACTTTGTATATAGGATTTTCAGGAAAAAGTTTGATGGTTTTTTTTACAAATTTCTGTGCTTCATCCAACTTTGATAAGTTTTTGAGTGAAGTCAGGTAATTCTGATATATAAGCGGAATGTTCTGGTTTTTTGAACTAAGTGCTTCGTATTTGGTTTCAGCCTTGGCATATTCACCCTGGGTAAAATATTCGTCGGCAAGATTTAATTCTTTTTGCTGAGAAAAAGCATTAAAAGTGACTAGTAAGATTATATGTAGGAAAAAAATATGTCGCATTATTCACATGCTATTAATTAATATAAAACATTTATAAATCTAAAATATTATTAACTATTAGGGTGTGGATAGGTGGATAAATGAGCTTACTTTTTAACGTAATTATTGTTTTGTTTATAAAGACAAAGTTATTAGTATGTTATCAACAGGTTAAATTGAATTAACTATTTGATAACTATACTATTTGTTATATTTCGTTTAAAAGTATGTTTATTTTTCTCAACATTTAAACAAATTTAAGCTTTGTTGGTATCTATGTGGTTATAGTCTTCATTACATAGTCACTTATACACAGAATTTATCCTAAGTAGTAAACTTTATTAGTTATAAACTGTTTTCCACAATTTATACCTGCTTTATTCTATATTTTTAGTAGTTTTTAACATTTTTAATATATTGATTATCAGTATTTTATAATTAATCCTTTGATTTCCCAATTTTCTTTTACTTTAATTGGATCAGGAACTAAATATATACTTTCAGCCTTCTTGCCATTGTGCAATTCAGCTTGATCCCATTGTTTATTATTGTTTATATCTCCAATTATTCTTAGGAAATATGTTCCTTCTTTTAAATTGGAAAACATGAATGAAGGTTGATTGTATCGTTCTTCAAGTATTTCCATTTTGCTATTCAATAATTGTAATATATAAGTTTCCTCTGTTGTTTCAACTTTGCCTTCTATAGATCCAAATTCCGTTTCGTCCTGTAACGTAAAGTATAACGTATCTGCTTTTGAACTTTCAGCAAAAGGACTTATAAACATGGAATCAGGTAAATATAGAGTAATTGTATCTTTGATTCTTTTTGTAATATCCAACGTATAGTGTTGGGTATAGTTTTTTTCTTTTTTATTTCTAACTGTTAGGTATTCTTCCGGAGTAGTATATATTTTTTTTGTTGGATATTTTATTGGATAGAAAAATGTAAACCGGATTGCATCATTTTGTTTGTTTACTTTAAAATTTGATGGTGTTACTGACCATTCAATGATAGGAAGACTATCTTTCTGTTCTGGTTGTAAGAATTTAATTTTAACTGTATCCTGAAGTTTGTTATTTACTGAATCCAATGCTATTACCATTATATCTGTTGAATCAATATATGCCTCTGTATTGTATATAGTAAGAGTTTTTCCATTTTCAGCAAGCTTGGAATAAATGCTTTTTTTGCTTTTTAGTTCTGTTACACTTGCCGATTTTAATCCTTCTGATGTTTCAATTTCTACTGCATATATTATACTTTTTGGTAATCGCAAAATAGGTTTTATTGTGTCTATTTTGGTTGGGTACAAATTGAATTTTGATAGGCTACTGTCTATTTGTAATTTTTCTTCAAAATCAATAAGTTCTTTACCATAATTAAATTGTTGGTTTTGGTTTTCGTCTCTAATTGCATATAGATTATATAAGCCGTTTTTGATATTGGTTATCTCAAATTTCCCTTGGTTGTTGGTATATGTAAAGTATGTTGGGCTTGAATTGGAAACAGTATTAGTATCATTTTCTATATATGGATATAGTGATACTAATATATTATCCAATGGTTTTGCTGAAAATGGTTCTATTACCTTTCCTTCAATATTTAATGAGTCAATGTAGGAACCAGTACTAAATATATATTTGTATTGTGGTAGAGTGTTTTTTTCAGTTATATCCTGTATGGCATTTAGGAGGGTTAATGTATAGGTTGTATTTGCTTTCAAGGTATCTTGAAGCTGAATTTTTATACTTCTTTTTTTAACCTTTATTTTTGGTTGTTTTTCTACTTTGGGAGATATAAAGAAATTTTTTGCCAGATTATTTGCTTGTATTGGTTCAGAGAATACTATGGTTAATTCAGTTTCTTTAAAATTGGTTTTATAATTTTTATGACTTGTAGCTTTTACTTTTGGAGGTTGCTGATCCATTGGTCCTCCTGTTGGTTGTCTTACATTTGCGCATGAAATAAGTATGTATAGACAGGCTATAATAAATAGTATTCTGTTAAAAATATGAATGATCAACATAATGGTTTGTTCGATTTCAATTGTAAAAAATAAACCTATCTAGAATCCTAAATAGGTTTATGCCTTTAAAAGTGCTTTTGTAATTATTTGTTTAAGTATATCATTAGTATGGAAATATCAGAAGGATTAACTCCACTTATTCTTGAAGCTTGTCCGATTGTTTCCGGTTTGATTTTTTTAAGTTTTTCTCTTGCTTCTGTACTTATAGTTGGAATTTCATCGTAGTTCAAACTAGTTTTTATTTTCTGATTTTCTAATGCTGTCATTCGTTTGGCAAGCTGTATTTCCTTTTCAATATAGGTTTCATATTTAATCTGGATATTGGCTTGTTCTATGGCATCTTTACTGTATGAACTATTTATTTCTATCAATTCTTCTTTGAGATTTAGAAAGTCATCCAGTTCAATATTTGGTCTTTTTATTAAGGTAAATACAGAACTTTTTTCTCTAATATCTGCAGAAGATTTTTCGTTTAGCAACGGATTTATTTCTTCTGGAGTAAATTTAATCTCTTTTAGTTTTTGAATTATTTCTTCTACTTCTCTGATTTTGTTCTTTACTTTTTCTAATCTTTTTTCATCAGCAAGTCCTAACTTATAACCTATTTCCGTGAGTCTGATATCCGCATTATCTTGTCTAAGTAGAATTCTATATTCTGCACGTGAGGTAAACATTCTATATGGTTCATTAGTGCCTTTGTTTATTAGGTCATCTATAAGTACACCAATATATGCATCCGATCTTTTTAATACAAAAGGTTCTTTGTTGTGAACTTTATTGTGTGCGTTTATACCAGCCATTAATCCCTGGCTTGCTGCTTCTTCGTATCCAGTAGTACCGTTTATTTGACCGGCAAAGTATAGGTTTTCTACTAGTTTTGTTTCCAGTGTATTTTTGAGTTGAGTAGGTGGAAAAAAGTCATACTCTATTGCATATCCTGGCCTGAACATTTTTACATTTTCAAATCCTGGTATGAGTTTTAATGCTTTATATTGTACATCTTCTGGCAATGAGGTTGAAAATCCATTTACATATACCTCCACTGTATCCCAGCCTTCAGGTTCTACAAATATTTGATGTCTTTCTCTTTCTGCGAAGCGGTTTATTTTATCTTCAACAGATGGGCAGTATCTAGGTCCTAATCCTTGTATTCTGCCTGTAAACATTGGTGATTTTTCAAATCCTGTTTTTAATACCTCATGTACCTCCGGATTTGTGTAGGTTATATAACAACTTCTGTGTTTTGTTATTGGCTCATTGTCGCTATAAGAGAATTTGCCCGGCATATCATCACCAGGTTGCTCTTCCATTTTTGAGTAGTCTAAAGATCTGCCATCTACTCTTGGTGGAGTTCCGGTTTTCATTCTACCTGATTCAAATCCTAATGATATTAGTTGTTCAGTTATACCAGTTGCAGATCTTTCCCCTGCTCTTCCACCCCCATACTTTTTTTCACCTATATGTATTACTCCATTTAGGAATGTGCCATTTGTTAGCACAACCGATTTGGCTTTAATTTCTATACCTATAGCTGTTGTTACTCCTATTACTTTATTATCTTTTACTAGCAATCCTGTTACCATTTCTTGCCAGAAATCTACATTGGGTATTTTCTCTAATGCTAATCTCCATTCTTCTTGAAATCTAAATCGGTCGCTTTGAGCTCTTGGACTCCACATAGCTGGACCTTTAGATCTATTAAGCATTCTAAATTGTATAGCTGTTTTATCAGTTATTATTCCAGACAACCCACCTAATGCATCAATTTCTCTTACTATTTGTCCTTTAGCCACACCACCCATTGCCGGATTACATGACATTTGGGCTATTGTTTGCATATTCATTGTAGCTAATAGGACTGATGATCCCATAGTGGCAGCAGATGCGGCTGCTTCACATCCTGCATGACCTGCTCCTACTACAATTACGTCGTATTCTTTAAACATATAATTATTGTATTAATGTTCCACGTGGAACACTTACTTTGGCGAAAGTTTTGTTTATTGTTTTTGTTCCACGTGGAACATTGGTAGAAGATTTAAATAATAATCTTCTTTATATCGCATGGTTTCTTTATCTGTTTTCTTTTTGTCCTTATAACCACAAAGATGAAGTATTCCATGTATTATTACTCTATGCATTTCATCTGTAAAATCTGTATTCAAGATTGATGCATTTTCTTTTACTCTATCTGTACTGATATATATATCTCCGCTTATTTCATTTTCTTTTTCAGCTGAGTTAAAAGTGATAATATCAGTGAATGTATTATGGTTAAGGAATTCTATGTTAAGGTCAAGAAGGTAGGTGTCAGAGCAAAATATAAAGTTGATATCTCCTGTATCTTTATTTTCCGTATCTATGGTTTTTTTGATCCAGGAGCTTATAACTCTTTTATTTTTTAATATATATTTTGTGTCTTCAGTGAAATAATGAATGCTTCCTTTTTTTTTATTCATTAGGAGAAATAGAATATCAATTCTGTTTTTGTGCCGTTATCCAGATGTTTTACTTCATCAGCCAGATGTTTCATTAGAAATATACCTCTGCCACTAAGTTTGTCCAGGTTTTCCGGAGCTGTTGGGTCAGGTAAACTTTCTACATCAAAGCCTTCTCCTTCATCTTCAATGATGAATTTCATTAGGTTTTCTTCGCACACAACACTTAAAACAACATTCTTATTTTTGTCGCTTTTGTTGCCATGTTTTATTGCATTGTTTACTGCTTCTGTAACGGATACCATGATATTGCCATAGATGTCATCATCAATGTTAAATCTATCCTTTACATTGTCAATAAAGCTTTCTACTATTCTGATATTCTCGCTTAGTGAAGGTATCTCTATTTTTAAAGCAGTCATTTCGTTCATTACGGTCATTGATTACGCAATTTAAAAATCATTTTCCAATTTTCTTAAAATATTCGTCAACCTCTCTCTTATAATATGGAGTAAGTGAGGGGTTAACGGTTTTTAGAAGCTCTAATTGTTTTTCTTTCTCTCTAAGATATTTTTCCATTCCTGGAGGCATGTCTCTATCAAGTTCTTTTCCTTTTTCAGACTCTCTTTTGTCGTCAGTTTCTCTTTCTTGTAATGACTTCTCAGCTTCTAAAAGTCGTGTTAGTATTTCTTTCTGACGTTGTATGAGTTCCTTTGAAATGTTTTTGTTTACGAGATCTTTCTCGCTTTGTTCCATCGATTTGATTATTTCTGATAGCTCTTTGCCACTTTTATCCCCACCTGATTTCTTTTGCATCTCTTTTAATGCATTTCTAATCATTTCCTGCTGCGCTGCCATTTTTGCAATTTCTTTTGACATCCCATTGCTTCCGGCTGGTTTATCTCCCCCCTTTTTCATTTGCTCCATTTGCTGGTTCAATTGTTTCTGGAGGTCACCCAAACCCGGTTTTTTATTATTGCCAGGCTTATTGCACATTTGCTGCCCCCCTTTCATTTGCGCCATTTGTTCCTGCATTTGTTTCAATACATCATTTAACATCAATGCCAGATTGTTAATAGATGTCATGGTGTATTGTTGATTGCCGGCTGCAAGATCAGGCCTGCGGTCTTTTATGTTTTTAATACTGCGGTCTAAATGTCTATTCATTTGCTCAGTTTCACGTGTTATGAACGACTGTATTTGAAATACCCGATTAGCTAGTGATAATAGACTATCTTCAATTATTTTGCTGTTATCTTTAAGCTTTATCTGCTTTTGCGACAGTTCTATATATCTAGGGTCAGATTGATTTACCTTTCTGAGGTCTTTCATTAGCTCTTCCTGGTCAAATGAAAGCTGAATCAGGTTTTCAAGAATGTTACGGAGATCTTCCATGTTTTCCTCAGCCTGTTCCTGCTGCATCTGATTCTGCATTTGTCCAAGTTTATCGGCCATTTCCTGCATCTTGTCTCCTGCTTCTTTTTGATTTTGACCTGCCTTGTTTTGCTGATTGTTTTGTAACTGTTCTGTACTCTTTTGTTGTTTATCTTTTACATCCTGCTTTTGCTGAGACATATTTTCAATTTCATTCTTATCCTTTAAGCTT